>SAMEA5043647__coassemble_4438_pt1 | contig 1715 bp, 1 predicted proteins | sample SAMEA5043647__metabat2_low_PE_002 | metagenome-assembled genome bin SAMEA5043647 (sample SAMEA5043647) | Gadus morhua | reverse complement strand
GAAATATTACCTGGTTTTATATTCAAACTATATGTTAATTTAATTCCATTATTAGCTATTCTTGGTATTGCAGCAAAAGCACCATTATTAATATTTGTTACACCAAGTGCAGAGATAGTTGTTAAATTACTAGCTCCTTGAAAAGCACTAGTACCAATTGATGTAACTGTATCTGGTAAAGTTATTGATTTTAATTGAGTATTACTTCCAAAAGCATTATCAGCAACACTAGTTGCACCAATAAGTTCATGAGGATAAAAAACACCATCAAAATCTCCTAATGCACTTGTTCATTGAGCTCTAAAAAAAGTTAATTGACCAATAAAAGCTTTAGTAATAATACCACCTGGAACTTCTGGATATGGTTTAGTAGGTTTAATATATACATATTTTAAATTAGTACCTCACCTATTAATTTCATTAACACTAATATTTGTATTAAATGTTAATGAAATACCTTTTTCAACTATAGATGTTGTTCCAGCAAAAGCATTAGGATCAATACTTGTTACACCAAGTGCAGAGATATATTTTATACTAGTATTTCCATTAAAAGCTCTAGATTTAATATCAGTAACCGACTTTGGTAATGTTACTGAAGTTAGACCAATAACATATGAAAAAGCATCATTATAAATTACTTTTGCACCAACAAAATCAGATTCAACTAAAGAACCATCTCAACCAGGTATTGTATTTTTATAAGCAACTAATTCAGCAACTCAATCAGGTCAAATAAAACCATTAGAAGGAACAATTGGTTTAGCAATTTTCATATTAGAAGTTAATGAATTATTATTATTATTATTATTATTATTATTTGTAATTGAGTTAGAATTACTAATTAAAGCACTTGCTATTAAACATGAAATACTAAGTGTTCCTAGTGTAAGTAATATTGGTAAAGTAATTTTTTTATTCATTTTTATATTTCCTATAAATTTAAAGCTATTTTATTAAAGAATAACATATTATAAATAAATATTTTTTCTTTTTTTAAAAAACGAATTCTCATTTTAGTCTTGCTCTAAAAATAGTATTTATATAGAATTAATGGCTTCAATATCTTTTCTAATTCATTTTTGATATTCTATATAATAAAATAATAAAAATATATAAATATTAATTTAAAAATACTCATATTAAAGATAATAAATTATGAAATTATCTATATAAAAAAAACTAGTTAAACTAGTTTTTTTATTATTCAGGTAACTCATCAATAGTTGATTCAGTTCCAACTCTTTCTCTTTCTCTTTCTTTTTTTAGTTCTAAATTCATTTCTTCAAATTTAGTTATTTTTCTTTTATTGCTATAGAAAATAAAAGAAACTATAGTTACGAATATAGCTAGAATACCGATAAAACTAATAGCAAGAATAATAAATGAGTTATTTAAACCAGTAGAAAAGGCAAGATCAATACCTTCACTTTCTACATTAACATTTTGATTAATATTATATTCTTCAAAAAACTCTGTTGGTAGAATTGTTGATGTTGAAGGTATAAATATATTTGTTAAATTTATAGCTTCAGAAAATGCTGTAGTAGATATCTCCATCTTATCAAAATCTTCTGGTAAATGGATTTCAGTAACAGTAGGTCCAAAAGCACCAGCAGCGATAGAAGTATAACCTTTTAAATTTTTAGCTTCGATAATCCCCATTTTTGTTAAACCTTCATCTAATGATTTAGCAAGAAACAATTTTTTGTTAG
>SAMEA5043647__coassemble_896_pt1 | contig 9309 bp, 15 predicted proteins | sample SAMEA5043647__metabat2_low_PE_002 | metagenome-assembled genome bin SAMEA5043647 (sample SAMEA5043647) | Gadus morhua | reverse complement strand
AAAAGAGAGAGAGAGAGAGAGAGAGAGAGAGAGAGAGAGAGAGAGAGAGAGAGATTCGATTATGAAATAATTGGAATTTCTGAATGAGAAATTTACGCAATCATAGCATATGATGCTATTCATAATAAACATATCAAAGATAATGAATTAGATGGATGATTAAAAAAATTTAAACTTGATGATCTAACTTCTTTAACAAATTTTTTAAAAAATTTTTGTTTTTCTAAAAATGGGGATAAAGAAGTAGATATTACAAAAATTATCAATAAAGAATTAAAACTAGCTCAAAGATTAGCTGTAGCAATGAAAAGAACTCGTAATTTGGGTGATGTCAGGACTATTGCTAATAAAATTGAAGGCGAAGTAAATTTACTCACGTATTCTTTCCCATGTCAGGATCTTTCTATAGCAAATATGGGAAGAGCAACAGGATTTTCTAAAAATGGTGAAAATAGATCAAGCTTATTATGAAAAATTTCAGATGTATTAAATGCATTTAAAAAAGAAGATAGACCAGAATTTCTATTAATGGAAAATGTTCCTAATATGCTTTCTCCAAAAAATAAATCTAATTATGATGAGTGAATTGCTTTTCTAAAAAAAATGGGATATGAAACTATCACTAAAATATTCGATGCTCGAGATTATGGAATACCTCAAAGTAGAAGAAGAGTTTTTGCAGTCTCTTTTAATAGAAAAAAAATAAAAAATTTTAATTTAGAAGAAATAGAAAATAATTATTTACAGCATATTGAAAAACATAAAAATAATTGAAGAGTTGATTATAATTACCAATTCATTAGAACCAATTTTTTAAGTTTAAATGATAAACACCAAAAAGAACAAGAAGATTCTTTAATGAAAGATACTCCTTCTAGGAATAAGATGGTTGCACAAAATAGAAATCTATTATCAGAAAAATTAAAATACGTTGGAACATTAACTAAAAAGCAAGATAGAAATCCCAATACTGGTTATATTGATACTAATTTTATTAAAGAAAATTATTTAAAACAAAGGTTTATTACACCTCGAGAAGCTTATAAATTTATGGGTTTTACAGATGAAAATTTTGAAGAAACAAAAAAAGATTTATGTGAATTCACAAAAGAAAAATACTATAGCCAGGCAGGAAATTCAATTGTAGTTAATGTCTTAGAAGTCATTTTCGAATTTATTATAGGAGTATGAAATGAAAAAAATAGGTAATCATTTTCAAAAAGTTGGTACTAATCCACAAAAATATTTAGATAACTATCGAGAAAAATTTTTAAATATTAATAAACAAGATGAAGTTATACTTGATAAAGAAAATTTTAGTATTTTGCATAATCAAGTCGAATTAATATCTTTTAATAGTGATGCTACTTTTAGACAAAATATAGATTGTTGAGTGTCTTTTGGATTATTCATTAGAAAGAATGATAAATTAATTAAAAGTTTTGATGATATGAATAACCATCAATTTTATGAACATTTAAAAGGAATAATATTTGTAAATTCAAATATAGAATCTATCAATATTTATAGAGATACTATTTTAATTAAATTAATGAATTTAATAGAATTAGAAGTAATTGAAAAATTTAAACTTAAATGCAGGACAAAAAATATAACTAAAGAAGATGTTATAAGTGAAACTGGTGTTTTTGAAAAAAAAATAATAAAAGATAAAATCTTAAAAGAATTTTTATCAATAATTTGGGAGAAAAATAATGAGTAAAGTATTAATAAATAAAAATTTTGGATTTCTAATGAGAGAAAATTTTTCATTGGATTGCAATGAAAAAATAATAAGTTCAATAAATAATATTCATCAATCTATTAGAAATGATACATATGAAAATTCATTAGGAGAATTAAGAAGAATAACAGAATTCGTTATAAAAGAATTTTTTCAAAAAAATTTAAATGGTATGAATACTCAAGGTATGAGTTTATATGAATTAACAAATGAATTAAAAAATAATTTTGATGGACAATTACCATTAGAAATATATGAGGCTTTAAATATAATTAGAAGATGAGGGAACTCTAATCTTCATGATTTAAATGAGCAAAAATCTTTGAGTAAGGTAATTATTTCTTTAAAAGCAATAAGAGAAATAATTTGATTCCTTTTTGGTAATAATGAAAAAATCGAACTTTTTGATGAAAAACTTTATTATGATCAAGCAAAAAATATAGTTCCAAAAGAAATAAATATAATTAAAAAAAGTGAAAGCCTTCCTTATGATTCAATTTCTAATTCTGAAATTTCAATAAACAAAGAAATATTACTTAATTGAGTTACATTAGAAGGCAAAATAATCATGATTCCTATTTATCAAAGAGGATATACATGAACAACTGAACAAGTAAAAGTTTTATTTGATGATATAGTCAATAGATATAGAGATGAAACTAGCCATTATTTTGGAATTATAGCTGGTAAGTTAGTATCTCAAGGAACTAATTTAACAAAAAGAATAAATAAAGTAAAAATTATTGATGGTCAACAAAGACTAACTACATCTTTCTTATTTATATGTGCTGTAAGAGATGTTTTAAGTGAAAAATATAATTTTGATAAAAAAGATAGTGAGCAATTAGCAAGAATTTTTAAAGTAAATTCTAATGAAAAAATTGAAGATTATTTTTATAATCCTGGAGGTTCTAGTGATAAAAATGAAACATTTAGAGGAATTTTAAAAGGACAGTTAAATGGTATTAAAAAAGATAATGAATTTTATGAAAATTATTCAAAATTTAAAGAATTATTAAATAATGATAAATGAGATAAAAATGCAATACATGAATTACTATATACTTTTTTAACCAAATTTGAATTAGGAAATATTTCTTTTGATAATGATAATATTTCTAATAAGAAAGAAATGGAAATTTTTGAAAATCTTAATTCTAAGGGAAAAGAACTAACATTAAGTGAATTGATTAAAAACTTTATTTTTAATCTTTGCTCAGAAAAATTGCTAGAAGAATCAGATGATAAAGAAATTCCACAAAAATATAATTCTTATATTTTTGTAGAATTGGGTAATGATGATAAAAATATTGAAGATTTTTATAAAACTTTGATTCATTATAATGATGGAGAAGAGATTGAAAATAATAGACAGGTTCATTTACATAGATTAAAAGGAACAATAAGAAACCTTTTTAAATTAAAAGATAATGAAAACATTGAAAAATTAGTTGATTATGATAAACTTTTATTCAAAATGAGAGAATATGCATATATTTATTATGAAATAATATCAGAAAAAACTTCTTATATTATTAATTGAATGGGAATTAAAAATATATTAAATATTTGTAATGATAAAAAGAAAAAATCTCTTTTTATTGGTCTAATTTATCTTATTGTAGAATTTCTAAAAAGAAATAATCAATATGATATTGATAAAAAATTACCAGAAGCAACAAAAAAAGAAATAAAGAAAATGGTTATTATTTTATTTAAAGAAATATCTAAGCATTCAATAATAACAGGAATGGGTGATTCCTCATTTAAAAGAAATGTTTTAGAAGCTGTTCATGAAACTAGAAAAAATTTCTTAGAAAATACTTCATTAAAAATTGAAGATCTTAAAAGTGTTTTTGAAGAAAATATTTTAAGAAAATCTAAACCCGCTTCGGAATTGAAAGTATCTCTTGAAAATAATACTAAAAGCAGTAAGGCAATTCTATGATTATTAGTTCTATCAGAATTAGAAATGTCAGATTATATTAATGGTGGACAAGAAATAAATTATCAAAATCCAACTATTGAACATGTACTTCCACAAAATTCAGAATTATGAGAACAAGAGTTATCTAAAAAAGATAATTTTGATAAACTAAAATTTGATGCAAATAAAGCTATCTATCTAGATAAAATTGGAAATTATTTTGTTCTTAATAATACAAAAAATTCTTCTGTAGGAAAAAAAGTATTTTCAGATAAAAAAGAAAAATATAAGGAAAATACCTCTCCTTTATATAATAATTCTAATCTATCAATTGATATATCTAAAAAAGATAAATGAACTTTTGATGATATAGATAAAAGAACAAATACTCTAATTAACTATATTTGTGAAAATGTAATTAAAGATAAAATTAAATAAAAGTATTAATCTTCAGTTTTAATCTCTCTAATAATACTTTTAAGACTAGCGCCTCTATCACTATTTTTTACTTCAATTAAATAGGTAGAATTATTTTCTAATTTATTAATCAAACTTGGTTCAAAACAAGATAAATCATGTGTTCCAGAAAGATCACTAACTGTAATAAACGCCATTTCTTTGCCAAATTTAGTTATTAATTTTTTTATTTTACTAATTTTAACAAGAGCTAAATAAAACATAAAATTTTTATGTTCATCACTACTAATAGTAAATAATTTTTTATTTGCTATTTTTAATTCATCAAAGTATTTTTCTAAATTAGATTTCATAAAAGACATTGATAAATATTTTATCTGAGATTGTTCTTTTTCAATAATTGGCATTTTTAAATAATTTTCATCATAAACTATATCAAATAAAGGTAGTTTTGTTTTTGTATCAATTATTCCGTATTTATCAACAATCTCTTTGAAATTAACTAGAAGAAAGTTTTCATCAACATCAAAGTTTTCAAATGCACCTATTCTAATTAGAATTTCAATTGATTTCTGACTTATCTTATTTGAATAAAGTGATGAAATAGCATCTTCAAAGGAAATGAAAGTATCGTTTTCTTTTAAACTTCTAATATCAATTATTTTCTTTGATATTTCATAACCAAATCCTTTAATTGAATTAAAACCTAAATAAATAGAACCATTTTTTAATGAATAAGATAAATTTGAATCATTTATTGAAATATTTTTAATTTTAATATTATATGTCTTTGCATCATTAATATATTTAATGACTTTAGAATCATCATTATCAATATTAGCTAAAAGAACTGAAAAGAATTCTAATGGATAATGTACTTTTAAATATATTACTCAATATGAAATAAGTGCATAAGATAATGAATGGGCATGATTAAATCCATAGTTAGCAAAATCAACAATGAAGTTAAAAATTTGATTAGCTTCTTTATCAGTATAATTATTTGCAATTGATGATTCAATAAATTTACTTTTTAAACTATTAATAACGCTTTCTTCTTTTTTAGAAATAGCTCTTCTAAAAATATCAGCTTCTGTATTTGAAAAATTAGCAACTGTTTTTACAAGTTGAATAACTTGTTCTTGATATACACAAAATCCATATGTATATTTAAGAATAGATTCAATTGATTTATCAATAAAAAATATTGGTTTTTTATTGTTTCTTACATCAATAAGATCTTTAATAAATTTCATTGGTCCTGGTCTATATAGAGCAATAACTAATGAAATTTCTTCTAAATTATTAGGTTTTAAGTTCATTAAAACTTGGTTCATTCCAGGTGATTCTAATTGAAAAATACCTTTTGTATTTCCTTTTTTTAATTCATTAAATACTTTTTTATCATTAAGATCAAAACTTTTTAAATCAATTTTATTAGTATTTTTTTGATTAATCTTTTGAATAATATCATTAATAATAGTCAAATTTTTTAATCCAAGAATATCAATTTTAATTAATCCGTTTTCTTCAAGATAATTCATTGAAAATTGAGACAAAGGAAAATCATCTATTCCTTTAATAATAGGAATATAATTATCAATCTTTTTATCAGAAATAATAATACCTGCTGGATGAGTTGAAAACTGTCTAGGTTTATCAACTAATTTCATTGCTAAATCAAAAAGTAGTTTATATTCTTGATAATCTTTAATAAAAGTCTTATTTTTTAAAATTAATTCATTAAGTGATTTATCTAATGGAATATTTTTAGATATTCTATCAATTATTGATAAATCAATATCTAAAACTCTACCAACATCTCTAATAGCCATTTTTGATTTAATTCTTTGAAAATTAATAATATAAGAACAATTTTCAATTCCATATTTATCAAAAATATATCTAATAAGTTCACTTCTTTTATTATCAGCTACATCGATATCAATATCGGGAAGATTTTTTCTTTCTAAGTTTAAAAATCTTTCAAAGAATAAATTATTAGGAATTGGGTCTATTTCAGTTATATTCAATGAGAAAGAAACAAGAGAACTAGCACTTGAACCTCTTCCTGGTCCTAATAGAATATTATTATTACTAGCATATTGACAAAAATCATTTACAACAAGAAAATAATCAGCAAATTTAATTGTTTTTATTGTCTCAAGCTCATAATTAATTCTTTTTATATATTCTTCGGGAATCGAATTTATATCTTCTAAATTCAATTTTTTAATTAATCCTGAGAAAACTATTTTTTTTAAATAAGTATCTGAATCAGTACTATCTGGATTAGGAAATTTAGGAAAATGAATTTCTTTATTTTTTTGAATTATTAAATTAACATTTTCAATAATATGATCAAAATTTTTATCATTAACTTCTTTAATATTTAAGAAATTAAAATTATTATTATTTTCAACATTTAAATCAAATTCATTAATCTTTTCATTGTTTTTAATAGCTTTAATTGTTCTATATAACTGATAATCTTCTTGTTTTAAATATTGAGCTGTATCAATATTTAAATTTTCTTTTGTATAAAAGTTATTAGATTTAAAATCAATATCTCCTGAAAGTTTAATAATAAAAAAATCATTTAAATAATCATTTAGATCAAAACTTTTATCAAAACTTAACATTGAAGAAATTTTAAATAACTTTAAATAAGAATCATTATTTTTAGCAATTAATATCAAATTGTTATTTTGATATTCAATATTTAACCCGATGATTGGTTTAATGTTATTTTTTTGACATTTATCATAGAATTCATTAACACCAAAAAAATTCTTATCTGTTAAGATAGCGTATTTTAAATTATTGTTAATTGAAAAATTAATAATATCATCAATGCTTAATGTTGATTCTAATAAACTGTAATGAGAAAGAACATTAATACTACTAATCATCTTGGCTATTTAATGCAGTAGTTAAAATTTTAAGATCATCTTCATCAGTAATTATATTTGCATCAAGAACAAATTCAATTTCTTTTTTAGATAAAGTTTTAACTTTATCAGCTCAAATTATATCTTTGCTTTCAAAATCAAATTCAATCATTGTTGTAGGATTAATAAGTCCTTTTTCATATCCATCATGAATTTCATCAACTTCAATTTTTATTGTTTTATTATCTTTCATTTTACTTGTCCTTTATTTTTCTAAATTCATAATCACTAATGATCATTGAATCAAGATTAGATGTTGCTTTTCAATTTATTGTTTTTTTAGCTAAATCATTATTTGTTATTAAAATAGAAGGGTCACCTTTTCTTCTACCTTTGATTTCATAATTAACTTTTTTATTTAAGACTTCTTCAGTCTTATTAATAATTTGCATATTAGAATAACCTGTTTGATTACCTAAGTTTAAAATTGCTTTTTTATTCTCTTCAACACTTAGTCACTCTATAGCGTTTAAATGAGCTTGAGCTATGTCTTTAACATGAACATAGTCTCTAATGTTAGTTCCATCAAAAGTATCATAATCATTACCAAATAAATTAAAGGTTGTTTCTTCAATAATTGATTTATTGATATTAGGAATTAATAAAGTTGGTTTCTTAAGTCTTAAGCCATTTTTTTCACTAGCTCCAGCTACATTAAAGTATCTGAAGATAACATATTCAATATTACTAATAAAATTTTCTTCACAAATTAATTTTTCACAAGCTAATTTAGAACTTCCGTATGGATTAACTGGAATAGTATCATCTGTTTCATTAATTGGAACTGATTTAACTTCACCATAAACAGCAGCTGTTGATGAGAAAATAATTTTTTTAACATTATATTTCTTCATATAGATAAGTAGATTACTTGTACCATATAAATTAGATTCTCAATATTCACTTGGTTTCAGAACTGATTCAGCTACACTTGTTTTAGCAGCTAAATGAATAACTAAATCAATTTTGTTTTCTTTAAATACGTTATCTAAAGTATTTTTATCAAGAATTGATCCTAAGACAAAATCAATATTACTTGGAATTGATTCTTTAAAACCTGTTGAAAGGTCATCTAAAACAATAATTTTATTAACATTTTTATCTTTAATTAATTCTTCAACAACAATAGAACCAATATAACCAGCTCCGCCGACAACTAATATTTGCATCTTAACTCCATATAAAGTTTTTATAATCATTTTAACATTAAAATAATTATATTATTTATGAACTAAACTTAATTTTTAATAATTTCATCAACTATATTTTCAACATTAATATCTTCATCTTCATCTTCACTCTTCATATTAATTTTATATATTGCATAAAAAATAGATAAAGATAGCCCAATTGTTCCAACTGTTATGAAAATATCAGGTACATTAGCTACTGAATTGAACAAATGAATATAATCTACAACAGCATCATATTCAGGTTCTGCATCTTTTGGAAAATCAACTAATCATTTATCAATTAAATTATAAAATCCACCAAGTGAAACAGTAATTGTAGATATTGCTATTAAAATATTATTAGTAAATAAAAAAGCAATAAATAAAACTATTGCTGGTAATATTTTTAAAAAATAAACAGCTTCTTGAGGTCATCCATCACCAAAACTAAAGCCCATTCCTTTGTTAAAAACAACAATACCTTGAACATAATTATTTAATCAATAATCTCTTAAAACAAAAGTTAATGGAGCTGATATTAATAAAACAAATATTAAAATTAAAAATTTAATAAAAATAAGTTTGTATTCAAATAATTCTAGAAAGTAATCTTTCACTTTTGTTTTTTTGATATTATTTATTTTTTTTTCAAAAAGAACATTAGATCAAAATATATTTTTAAAAACTGACATATAATTTATTTTACTATAATGCATTATTTTTAGAGATTGAGTGGTTTAAAAAGAGTTAAATAATTTTTTTATTAAAGAAAAATCATTAATAATAAACAATTATTATCATTGTGATGCTTCTTATATTACAACAAATATAAAAAAGATAATTATAGGACATAATGTATTAAAAATATTAAACTAGATACCAATAATTTGTTTATATAAATGATTGTGATAAAAATTAATAAAGTGATATTAAATAATTAATATCTTCTGTATTCTATTTCATATATAAAGAGGCTTAAAAATGACAACTGGAGAAATATTAATATTTATATTTTTAATTATAATTATTTCACTAATATTAGGTATTGGTTTTTGATTTTTATTTAAAAATAAAATAAAAGAAGAGCGTATTTCTGAA
>SAMEA5043647__coassemble_838_pt1 | contig 10385 bp, 13 predicted proteins | sample SAMEA5043647__metabat2_low_PE_002 | metagenome-assembled genome bin SAMEA5043647 (sample SAMEA5043647) | Gadus morhua | reverse complement strand
AATTTTAACAAGTGAATTATTAGATATAAATGATATTTATGAAGAAGATGTTGAAGAATATTTTGAAATAACTGAAAACGGTATCTTAACTAGTCAATTATTAGATGTAAACGATGTTTATAAAAAAGATGTTGAAGAGTATTTTGAAATAACTGATAAACAAATTTTAACAAGTGAATTATTAGATATAAATGATATTTATGAAGAAGATGTTGAAACAGAAAACAAACCAATTTTAGCAAATAAATTATTAGATATAAATGATATTTATGAAGAAGATGTTGAAAAAGAAAACAAATCAATTTTAGAAAATAAAATATTAGAAATAGATGATATTCTTCAAGAAGATGATAATGAAGTAGTTAGTGAAACAATTTGATTAGAAGATAAAAAAGAAAAATTAAATTCTCAAATACCAGTTGGAATAACAAAACAATTTGAAGATGATCTTAATGGTGAATATATTAATATATTGACAAAAACAATAGCTGATAAAATTTTAACAAGAGAATTTATTCCTGGAATAAAAAACATTGAACTTGAAGAAAAAAACTTAATAGGTTATACAGATATTACAGCGTCTGCTTTTGAAAATAATAACTCAATAAATAAAATAACTTTTCCTGAAACAATTAAATTTATTGGCTTAAATGCTTTTAAAAATTGTTCTAATTTAAAAGAAATTATAATCCCTGAAAATGTTGTTGAAATTCATCCGACAGCTTTTGAAAATTGTCCTAATTTAAAAAAAGTGTTTATACCGAACAGTTTAATTAATGAATTCAAACATCTTAATGCTGAAATTTTAGATATTAATATTATTAAATCAAAACTTAATAGTCAAAGAATTTTAACAAAAGAAATAGCTAATAAATTATTTTCTAAAAAAAGAATGATTTCTATTAATAATATTATTTCAAAAAATGATCTAAAAAATTATCATAATATCGAAGAAAATGCTTTTGAAAATTTTACAAAGTTAATTTCAATCGATATTCCTAGTAATTTTACAACAATAGGAGATTCTTCTTTTGAAAATTGTTCATCATTAATTGACATTAAACTTCCTGAATCAATAACTGAAATAGGTTATCAAGCTTTTAGAGGGTGTTCATCACTTCTAATGGTTAAATTACCTAACTCTATAACTGAAATAAAAAGTAGAACATTTAAAGATTGTTCAAAACTTCAAGAAATTCATTTTTCAGAAAATTTAATAAAAATAGGTAATAGAAGTTTTGAAAATTGTAATAAGATAAATAAAATAATTATTCCAGATTCAGTTAATTCTATCGGTTATTCAATTTTTCAAGGATGTAGTAGTTTAACTGAAATTAAATTATCAAATTCTCTATATACAATTCCAAATTCAGCTTTTGCTGAATGTAAAAATTTAAATTATATTAAATTACCTGATTCTATAACTAAAATTGATGATAATGCATTTGAATCTTGTTCAAAATTATTCGAAATAACAATTCCTGATAAAGTTTTAGAAATTGGTAATAGTGTTTTCACAGCTTGTCACAAATTACATGCTGTTCATATTAATGAAAATATTGAAAAAATAGGTAAGTTTACTTTTTTAGATTGTAAATCACTTGTTAGTGTAGAATTACCTAATAAATTAACATCAATTTCAACAGGATTATTCCAAAATTGTTTAAAACTTTCTCATATTGTAATGTCTAATAATATTAATAAAATTGAAGACTTAGCTTTTAATTCTTGTCATTCTTTATCAAAAGTAACACTTCCAATGAATATTATTTCAATTGGAAATAGTAGTTTTAAAGATTGTTCAAAATTACTATATGTTAATTTACCTGAAGAACTAATTTCAATTGGTAATAAAGCATTTGAAAACTGTTCTAAACTTAAAGAAATTCCTCTACCTAATAAATTAGAATCAATTGGAATTAAATCTTTCAAAGATTGTTCTAGTTTAGCAAAAATTAATATTCCAAAAAATATAACAGAAATTAATGACAGTACTTTTGAAGGTTGTTTAAATTTAGTTAAAGTTAATTTCAGTCAAAGTAATTTAATAAAAATAGGATCTTCTGCTTTTAATTCTTGTTTAAAATTAGTAACAATAACATTCCCTGATTCTATTATCGAAATTAATTCTCGAGCATTAGCTGAATGTGAGTCACTTGTAAATGTAAATATTCCGAATAATATGAAAACACTTTCTTCTGAATTATTTAAAAATTGTTATAGCTTAAAAGCAATACAAATTTCTAATAATATTTCTATTATTGAAAATAATGTCTTTGAAAACTGTACTTCATTAAAAAAAATAAAATTGTCAAAAGAAGTTGTTGAAGTTCAAAATAACATTTTCTTGGGTTGTTCTCAAATTGAAGAAGCTATTATTCCAAGTAATCTAAAAGAATTTAGAAAAAGTTTCAATAATGTTTGAAATTTAATAACTTGATATTAAAATAAAAAGAAACTCTTTATTTCTATAAATTTAGAACATTCCATATATAATGTAAGAAAGTTTTATTTCTTTTTAAAAAGAAATAAAACTCACATGATAAGAAGGTAAAAATGCATTTATCAGGAATAAAAAAATCTTTAAATAAAGATTTTTTCTATGGCTTTGGATCATTGCTTAATTTAATTAATCACTCTTTTTGAAGAGGTATTTTTGGTCCTTTTTTTGCATTTTTCTTTCCCCTTATTTTTATATCTATTTTAGGTAGTTTATTAGGATATGATCAAGTATTAGGTGGAGCTCTTATTATTGGGCCAATAGGTATTTCTCTTATTACATTACCTAATAGTATTTTTGAATTCAAGAAGTCATCCCTTTTAAAAAGAATTGGTTCAACGCCAATTAAACCATTATTTTTTATGTTAACAATAGGGTTTTTCTATGTGATAGTAATGATTATCTCATTAATTTGAAGTTTTATTTTTGCCTTAATAATGTTTTCTCAATATTGAGATGTCGGAAGAGTAATAAAAGAAGCTACAGATACAATACCAGCAGTACTTGCACCTTCATTTTCTGAAGTGTTAAATATCGTTAATTGAGGTGGTGTTATTTGAGGACAGTTAATGTCCATTATGACTGGCGTAGCAGTTGGTATGGTATTAGCTTCTTTTGCTAGATCAAGTATGATGGTTATGTCAATTGGGACTATTATTTTAATTTTAACTGAATTTCTAACTGCCCAGGTATTACCTCCAGCAATGATTGTTAATATTGATATTTTATGATTTGGTGGTTATTTTTTAACTCCTTTTAAACCATCAACATCAATTATTTTAGAATCATGAAATGGTACAACAACAATTAATGAATTATTTCAAATTAATTTTGCTACAGCAAATACCTTTGATCTAAATACACCTTGAGTATATTTTGATGCAGGTTTTCTTCCAAAAGAAATTATAATATTACAAAGTTGAGAGAAATGATTAAATATGTTTTTACCATTTATTTGATTCATCACTTTGATATTTATTTCTATGCGAAAATTTAAATGATCGACAAGAGGTTAGATTATGTTTTTTAAAAAAAAAGAAAATAATTTCATTATTAATGAAGAAAATATAACAGATTCTATAATTAGAGATTTTTACTATGAAGAAATTAATGAAAAAATTAATGAAGATGAAAAAGAAGTATTCATTACTGATTTTGCTTCTAATGGTAATAAACTTATTGAAATCAAAAATATTTGTAAAAATTTTGGTTCTGGTAAATCTGAAAAAAAAGTATTAAAGGATATTAATTTTGATATTAATTTTTTAGAACACACAGCTTTATTAGGTTGTAACGGAGCTGGTAAAACTGTTTTATCAGAAATAATTTGTGGTCTTAATGATCCTACATCTGGAGAAATTATTCGTAATTTTGATACAGATAATTATAAGAAAAAGATTGGAATTCAATTCCAAGATTCAGCATATCCTCAAGGTGTTACTGTTAAAAAAGTAATTGAATTCATAGTTTCAATTTATAAATCTAAAATATCTAATGATGAATTAAAAGCTTTAATTAAAATTTTTGGTATTGAAGAAATTTATGATAAAAGTGCTACGGATTTATCAGGTGGTCAACAACAAAGACTAAATCTTTTATTATCTTTAATTCATAAACCTGAGTTTATTATTTTAGATGAATTATCAACTGGTCTTGATATAAAGATTAAATCAAGAATTAAAAGATTTATCAAAGAATATAGTAAAAAGCATAACATCACAATACTAATCGTTTCTCATGATATGGATGAAATAGAATACTTAACTAATAGAATTATAGTTATGTATTTTGGTAAAGTTTATGTTGATGCTAGTAAAGAAGAAGTTATTGAAAAATATGGTTCTATTCAAAAATGTATTGAAAGATATATTTAATTACTTCTTTTAAATCAAACTTTTAAAAGTAGAATGTATAAAATTATGATTAAAAATATAGTTTTAAACACTAATCAAAAAAAAATATTAAAAATATCTCTGTTTATTTTATTTATAACAATAAACATATTTGTTTCGCTATATTCTATATCACATGGTAGTTGAATATGAGAAACAGATAATATTCAACAAATAATATTCGGTACAACTTCTGGATTCGTTTCATTTTCAGGTATTGTTGCTGTATTAAAAATCAATCAAAATAAAAAGAGTGGTTATTGATGAGGAATATTAAATTCTATTGCCTTTGGAATATTTTCTTTATCCATAAATCTAACAGGCGATCTAATTGTAAATATAATTTATATTTGTTTGATTATCTTTATTTTATTTAAAAATAAAAATAATAGCAAGATACAAGAAAGAAGATTTGAAAAGAAATCAATTGCAATTCTTTCATTTATTTTCATTATTACTTTTTTATTATTTTTCTTTTTAATAAAAGAATTAAATTCAGCATTAGCTATTGCTTTAAATTTACCAAATTTTGAATATGGATCAAATTTTACTTATTATTGAGCTGGTAGAACAATAGATTCTTTAATGAATTCTATTTCAATAATTGCATTTATTACTATGATTAATGGTTATCAAAAAACATGATATATTTGAATATCAAAAAATATTCTTGCAATTATCTTTTTCTCTGGAATTGGAGTACTTAATATTTCAATAATAATAATGAATCTTTTATTTTTTATCTTATCTATTTATAATTTAAGAACGAGAATTAAAACAATGAAAATAGCAATAATAGGCCCAGGCGCTGTTGGTAAAACAACAATCATAAAATATTTAGAAGAAGATTTAAAAGAATTTGAATTCATTTATGAAAGACAAGACATAATAAATGAAAATTTTGGAAGATATATGGAAGATATGCATTCTAATGCTTTTGAAATGCAAAAGAATTTCTTTGCTTATAGAAAAGAAGAAATTAAAAAGTTAAATAATTTAAAAAACGGAATAATTGATAGACATTTAATTGATGATTTCATATTTCCTCAAGTTCATATTGAAGTAAATAATTTTACAGAAGAAGAAGCAAATTATTGAAAAAAAATTGAAAAGAAATATTTAAATTTTTTAGATTCAACACCTAAATTAGATTATGTATTTTTATTAGATGCTAGTAGTGAAGAAATAAAGAAAAGAAGAATAGGGCGTTCTCAGGATGAAAAAATGAGAGAATTCGAAGTAAATAATCATACTTTTTTTGAAAAAGTAAATGAAAAATATAAAAGTCTAGAATTCATTTCATCTATTTCTAAATATTCAAAGAAATACATTATTTTAGAAAATAATGATTCAAAAGAAACGGCTGAGAAAATAAAAGAAATAATTTCAGAAAATATGTAATATATTAATTGTTATGAATTCAAAAATCGAAAAAAAATATTTTCAAGAAGTTAATAATGAATGAAAAACAATTATCTTAAATATTTTTGATAAAAATAATCTAAAAATTTTAGAAGATTTAGAAACAGAATATGAAAATTATTCTGTATTTCCTCAAGCTAGTGATATCTTTAAATGTTTTTCTTTTTTTAAACCATCAGAAACAATAGTAGTTTTTGTAGGTCAAGATCCTTATCATCAAAAAAACATTGCTGATGGTCTTTGTTTTTCAACAAGAGATACTAATAAGACACCCAGTTCTTTACAAAATATTTTTAAGGAACTTTATAATGATTTAGGTATTAATAGAAAAAATAACGATTTATCAAACTGAGCTAGACAAGGAGTCTTACTTTTAAATTCAGTTTTAAGTGTTAGGGAAAATCAAGCACTTTCACATCATCATTTAAATTGAGAGGTTTTTACTAATTCTATTATTGAATATTTAAGTTCAAATTATCCTGAGATTATTTTTGTTTTTTTCGGTAAAAAAGCTCAAATAAAAAACATTTATGTAAAAAACCAAGACAATATTCTTAATTTAGTACATCCTTCTGGACTTTCAGCTTATCGTGGTTTTATTGGCAATAAGATGTTTAGTGAAATTAACAAAAAATTAAATCACAAGAAAAATATTATTTGATAGTACTAATATAATAAAATAATTGTATGTATTAATCCAAATGAAAGGTTTTTAAGTATATTATGAAAGCATATATTAAGGTCTCATCTACATATAAAAATTTTGAAAAAGTTTTTATATCTTTTCTTGAAAAAGCAAATAAAATTCATTCTTTAAAGGTTGACACCTATCTTCTTGAAGTTAATAATAATCAAATTATTATTGAATTTACTAATCACATAAAATTATTAAGAACTATTAAGTTTATTGATGATTTAATTGATCTTGAATTACGTACTTTAGATAAAGATTCATTTTTATCAATCACAGTAAGTAATTCATTTATTGATAAAGAATATTATCATGAAGGAGTTTTATTTTTATTACCTAAAGAAGATTGAGAAAAAATAAAATATTCCTCACTTATTAAGAACTATAAAATAACTAATGATGGTGTTATTTTTAAATTTTTATTCTATAGTAAAATCGAATATAGTGAAATTGTTGATTTACAAAGTAAAAATAGAAATTATGAAATAATGATTGCAAAAATACCTTCAAATAATAATGAATTTACAATAATTGGTAATATTCGTAATTTAAATTTAGATGATAAAGTAGCTGTTAGAATTCACTATCAATGTGAAACATCAGAAATATTTGGATCTAATCATTGTGATTGTAAGGAACAACTTGATACTTTTTTAGATATTATGCAAAATAATAATAATTCAATTCTTATTTATTGTCATGAAGAAGGTAGAGGATTAGGATTATTCAATAAAATTAATGCATATTATTTAACTGCTACAGAAAAACTTGATACAAATGATGCAATGTTAAAAGTTGCAGGAAAAACTGAAAATAGAATGTTTGAAATACCAGCTGATATATTATTTTATCTAGGAATTAAAAATATAGAATTATGAACAAATAATCCTTTAAAAATAGAACCAATTGAAGCTCGTTGAATTAAAGTTTTTAGAAAAAAAATATGAAGCGATAATTTATCAAACACTGCTAATAAATATATATTGGAAAAAAAACTTAAAATGGGGCACATTAATGATTAATATTTTAATAAATTTATCTGGAAAAAGTCATGATATATATAATGAGTACATAAAATGCAATCCTCAAGATGCTAATAAAGAATTTCATGTTTATAGTCCATATGAAATTAAAATAAATGAAAAAGTTAAATTAATTAAAACTCCTATGAATAATTGTCTAGCAACACTTATGAATAATATTTTTTGAATTATTAATATGTATCTTCATGAGAATAATGACCAATTAAAAGTTGAAAAAATTTCAATTTATCATAATCAAGAAACTTTGAATAGTTGAAAAATAAAAGAAATAAATGAAGATAAATTAAATATTAAATTAGAAAATAATTGATTATCTTTTAATGATAAAAAATTATTAGAAATACCAACAAGTAATTTTTATAAAAAAAATAGTTTATTTAAACAAGATTTATTTTTAGAAGTCTGATTGTATTTATTAAAAGAAATTTTAAATATATATTTTGGTGATCAAATAGAAGATTTCTTTAATATGTTAGATAATACCGATATAAAAAATTCTAAAATTGATAAAATAATCAAGAAAAGAAAAGAAAATAAATTATATATTAATGGTGGTAATGAGGGTTCTTTATTTTATAAAGATAAAAATAAAGAACAAATAATTAAAAAAATTGAAGAAATAAGACAGATTAAAGAAAAACCTACCACTGAACTTGAGAAATTATATGAAGACCATAATGTTAAATATTTTCCAGAAGGTCTAACAGGTTTCTATGATGAAAAAACATTATTAATCACTTCAAAAAAAATAGAAAATTCAATAGAATATGAATATAAGAACATCATTTTACCAACTACTTCTATTAATTTTCCACAAGCTGCTAGATTAGCAATTACTCAAAGAGAAAAAAATATTTTTATTGATGATAATAAATTAATTAATTATGGAAAAATTAGAAAAAATGTTTTAAATTTAGAAGATAAATATAAAGATATTGAAATATTTGAGCTTATTTATAATGATTTTGGTTGTGCTTTTATAAAAACAGATAGTTTTGAATTTAAAAGAGGTTTACTTCGAGATGTTTATTATTTAGTAAAAAATTATACAAGAGTTGATTGTAGACAAATTATGATTTCTAAAAGATATATTCCGCTTGATAAATTGATAGACAAAAAACCTAGATTAAAATCTTTCATAGATTTTGTTGAAAAAGGATATGAAGAAGGTTTACCTATGCCTTGTCATGATCTAGAAGTAAGGAAAAATCTTAAAAATTATGATTCCGTAGCTACATGCAATGGAAGATCTACTATGAGAAGAATAATGACAAAATGAGAAAACTCTCTCTTTTGTTATGATCAAAAATTAAATGAAGTTTTCAAGTGTGATCATAATTACATTCCACCAGGATTCAAAGAAGAAACAATAAAAATTAAGGAACTATCAAAAAATTTAGAATTAATTGAAGGTGCTAAAAAATGAATAAGATAATAATCGCTCTTATCGTAACTTCAGGGACTAGACCATTAGAGAAATCAATTAATTCAATTTTAGAACAAACTAAAAAAGTTGATCATATTTTTATAGCTTCAGAAAAAGAAATAAATACAACTTATCAAGTATTTTTAAATCCTTATAAAAAAGGATTAGCTAGAAATACTAATCAAGCTTCAATAAAAATAAAAGAACTTTTTCAAAATGAAAATATATTTATAGCAACACTTGATGATGATGATACATGAAATAAAGATTATATTTATCAAGCAAATAATTTAATTGATGAAGGTTATAACTTCATAACAGGGTGAGTAGAAGTTTATAATCAAAATCAAAAAAAAGATGAATGAATTTTTAAAAAAGAAGAAATCAATATAAATAATTTTTTATTAAGAAATATTGGTATGTTAGGTTCTAATAAAATATTTAATTTAGATATAGCTCTTGAATCAGGCGGAATGAGCAAATCTATTAATAGATTAACAGACCGTTTTTTTAATATTTCATTATTAATGCATCCAGAGATAAAAGTAGGACTTATCAATGATTTTGTAATTAAATATAATAAAGACAGTAACAGAGATCGTATTACAAATGATTTAAGTATGGAAAATGATTTAAAAAACTTTTATAGACACTTTGATGCTTTGATTAATGATGATGATGTATTAAAAATCAATGAACGTCATGATAAAATACATCAAATAAAAGGTGCAATTTCATGAAGATAATTATAGCTACTACAATAATGGAAAAAGAATCTCCTAATTTTTTTCTAGAAAATATTAACAAAGTTAAAAAGTGAGGTTATGATATTTTAAGTATAGCCAATACACCACAAAAAATTGATGTTGATATAAAAATTAATAATATTGGCGATATGAAATTATCAAGAGAAGAATTACTTAAAGAATGTCATAAATATCAAGCAGATATTTACTTTATATTAGATGCTGATATTCTTTTCGACGAAGATAATTTTTTTGAAAAAGTTATATCTTATAAAGAAGAATATGACTTTATTTCCTTGTATTATAAAGGAGATCCTCCAATCCCTATTTTTTATACACTTGCATCATCTCTAAATGATTTTTTAAATTATAAAAAAAATATTTTTTCAGAAACACAAAGTTTTTCATTTGATGATTCAGATTTTAACAATTCAACATATTCATCTTTTAATAAAAAAAATAATTATAAAGATCTTGCAAATATTTTAATAGGAAAAAGTTTTTCAAGAGATATAAAAGAGTCTAACTTTAGTGGAAATCTTAATAAGAAAGATACAACGACAGGTGGAGCAACTGTTTATTTTAAAAGAGATGCATTATTACCATCTTTTAATTGAGAAAAATATAAAGGTAAATCATTAATTTGATATGATTCTTTTAGAACA
>SAMEA5043647__coassemble_660_pt1 | contig 17516 bp, 28 predicted proteins | sample SAMEA5043647__metabat2_low_PE_002 | metagenome-assembled genome bin SAMEA5043647 (sample SAMEA5043647) | Gadus morhua | reverse complement strand
CATTTTCAGTTATTTCAAAATATTCTTCATTATTATTTTTTTCTTCATCATTTTCATCAAAAATTTTATCAGTTAAAATATATTGTTCACTTGGATCAGAAAATTCAGAATTATCCTCAATAATTTGTTTAGTAGTTAATTCATCATCATGATCATATTCAGAAAGAACAAACTCATCAGTTTCTCTAATATTAATATTTGGATTATTCTTACTAGTTTCTGATTCGATTTGAGTAACATTTGATAAATCTTGATTAAATCATTCTTCAATAGTTTCAAGAAAAATATTAGGACTAATAATTTTCTTAACATTTGTACAATTAAAAAAAGCATATTTATTTAATTTATATAAATTATCTGGAATTGTTATTGTTTCTAGAGATGTTAATCCTTGAAAAACTCCCTTTTCAATTATTTGAATTTTTTCATTGAAATTAATGTTTTGAACAGAAGTACAATTTTCAAAAGCAAAATGATCTATTTTGATAATAGAATCAGATAAAGTAATATTTTTTAAATTTTTATTTTCAAGAAAACAACCAGTTGGAATTAAGTTAAGGCTATTTGATAATTTAATTTCTTCCATTTTAGAACATCTAGAAAACGCTCTTGGTCCTATTTCTGTAACTGAATCTGGAATAATAATATTTTCAAGTGAATAACAGTTAGCAAAGCCTACTTCACCTATTGTTTTTAAATTATTAGGTAAAGTAATATCTTTTAATAAATAACAGTTTTTAAAAGCTCCATAAGCAATATCTTTTATATTGTTTTTTAAAGATAGAGTTTCAAGGTTAGCACAATCTAAAAAAGCGTTTCTATCAATGAATTCAATTGATTCAGGTAGATCAATTATTTTTAACAATGGACAATTCATAAAAGAAGAATTACCAATTCTAGTTATATTATTATTAAAATTTACTTTTAATAATGAAAGACAATCTTTAAAAGCTCTATTAGGAATTTGAGTTACTTCTTCTGGTATTGTTATTTCAACAAGACTTTTACATTCTGTAAACGTGAAATTTCCAAATTCTTTTATAGAACTTGGGAATTCAATATTTACTAAAGATTCACAACCTGTAAAAACATTGTTACCAATTGAAACAATATTATCTGGAATTAAAACATTATTTAAAGAAGTACAGTTTTTAAACAAACGACTCGGAATATTAGCAATGGTATTTGAAAAAGTAAATTTTTCTAAATTAGTACAATCTGAAAAAGCAGAAGAATTAATTAAACTTAAATTCTCTGCAGAATTAAATTCTTTAATTGATGAACAACCTAAAAAAGCATTCTCATCAATTACCTTTAAAGTATTTGGCAAATTTAATTCAATTAAGCTTTCACAATTTTCAAAAGCAGATGCACTTATTATTGAAAGATTTTCAGAAAAAATAATTTTTTTCAAATTAATTGAAAATGAGAATATTTTAGATTCTAAAATTTCTAAATTTTGAGGAAGTTTTACATAAACAAGTTCAGAACATCAGCTAAAAGCTTCTGCACCGATTTTTTTAATATTATTAGGAATTTCAATTGAAACAAGATTAGGCATATTAGAAAAAGCATTTTCTGCTATTTCATCGAATTCTAAAAAATCTATTTCTTTGATCTCTTTATTTATATTTTTTCTAAGAATTTTCTCTGCTATTTCTCTGGTTAAAATCTTTTTTACTTCGTTTGCTTGTTTAGAATCCATATCAATTTTTTCTCAATTTTTCTTTTATAATAGTTATTATTAATTATAACAAAATGAATTAAATGTTTTTATATAAAAGAAAAATCATTTTTCAATAAATGAAAAATGATTTTTTCTAAATTTAATTAATTTTTAAAAATATGGTTTTTCATATTTTATTAAAGATATTTTTTTACTTTCTAATTTCTTAGATTGTAATCCAACCAATTCAATTAAATATAAATTTGCAACAGGAATTGCACCAACTGATTTTATTAAAGTTTCAATGGCAAATATAGTGCCACCAGTTGCTAATAAATCATCAATTATCAAGATTTTATCATTCTCTTTAATATCATCTTTATGGATCTCAATAGTAGATTTACCGTATTCAGAACCGTAATCAATTGAAATAACTTCTCTTGGTAATTTTCCAACTTTTCTAATTGGAACAAAAGGTTTATTAACAGCTAATGATAAAGCAATACCAAATAAGAATCCTCTTGATTCAGGACCAACTATAATATCATATTCAATGTCTTTTATTTTTTCTACAAATAAATCAATAATATTTTTAACTAATTCTGGTTCTTTAAAAATAGGAGTAATATCTTTAAAAGCTATTCCTTTTCGAGGAAAATCCTTAACAGTAAAAATCTTTTCTTTTATTAAATTTAATTTGTCTTCATTCATGAATACTCCTAATGGTGGTTAATACCTTTAACATTTTGTTCATCAAGAATATCATAACTAGAAGGTCTAATTCGTTTATTTGAAATGTTATTAATTTCGTTTTGGTATTTATCTCTGAAAATAACAAAGATATATCATAGCTGTGGAAGGATATATAAGTTAATTAAATAAATAATTATACTATTTACAACAATTAACAAGAATCCTGTAATTAAACTAATTATTCCAAGTAATGACATTAATAATGAAAATGATAACAAAATAATATTTCAAATTATTAATGTTGGCTTTAATCTACCAACAATTTGAGTAATGATTTCTTTTAAAGAATCATTTGAAACACTCTTTTTACGATTTCAACTTGATTTTAAAGCTGAAACAATAATGAAAGAACAAATTGAATTTAGAACATAAATAATACTAACAAAAGCCATTGATTCAGCTCCAATTATATCAATTAAGAATCATGATAATAATAAAGATATTCCTGTTGAAAAGATATTAATTATTAGAATAGGAAGAACTGAAATAATATTTAAAGAAATAATAGATCAAACTAATAAAAACAACATGCTAATAAAGATTCCACTTGTAATAGATACTAATAAATTCTCATTAGCTAAGTATTTTAAATTAAAAGTACTTATATTATTGCTTAATAAAGGATTTGTTAAAGAAGGGAGCACATAATCATCAGTAATAGAAATAACAAGTTGATTTTCATTTAAACTAAAATCAGCACCAGATAAGTTAAGTAACTTAAGAATGTCTTCAACTTTTAAACCAATAATATCAATATTATTAATAATTAAAGTATTTCCTGCACCGTTATTAGGTAAAGGCATACCATTTGGTAAAGCTAAAAATAAAATAAATCCAGTGATTGCTATTATGAATGGAAATATTGCAATAAACATATTTCTTTTTTTAAACAAATGAATTGTAAAGAAATGCTTACTTCTTAACAAACCTTTAAACTTAGAATCTTCTAAATCAGTTTTTACAATCATATCTAAAGGATCATTATTTATTTCACTATTAATTAATAATATTTTCTTAGAAACAAATAGAAAGTCTGATTTATTTGTATAAATTCTAATCAAGATTAATAATAATGAATATAATAATAAGTAATTTAAAAATAATGAAACTAATCCACTAACTACTAACATTGCACCAAATGATGAAATTTGAGCATTTGAAAAGAAAAAGAAAGATAAAGAAATAATTATTTGAACAACATAAACATCAAGAAACATTTTGCTATATTTGAACATTGATTTTTGAAAAGCAGGAATAATTATAGAACCTTGAGTAATTTCCTTCTTGACGTTTTTAAACAATAAAAACGGAATAAAGAAATTAATAAATGTCGAAGTAAATAGAGCTGCATAAACATAAAAATTAAATGTTAGACCAAATAAATTAAAGAATAATATAGAGAAACCAAATGCAGATGCAGTTGTTATGAAAGACATAAATCCTGGGAATCTATATAAAACCGAAATAATTATTCCAATAGTTACAATTAAAATTATTAATGAAAAAATAAAAAATTCAAAAGCTGTTAAGGTGACTAAAGTTTTAGGCAATGTACTAATATTTGATCCTGAAAAAGATAATAAAGTATTACTACTAAATAATTTCCCCATATCTTCTTTAATAACAGAAGCAATTTCATCAGCTGGTTTAGGTGTTGTTTGTATTTCTCTATATGAATTAAGTAATGATATTAAATCTCTTGAATAATTACCATAATCAACTGGAATTCTAGTGCCTAATAATTTATTTTTTAAAACTGTTGTACTGAAATTTGTTGCATCAACTTTAGCATCTGGTTTTATTCTAATTGATGTATCATCAAATTCAAGAATTGGTTCATCTGCATTTTGAATAACAATATTATCATTATTAAAGAAATAATCATCGTAATTTCTATAATCAATTATTCCATATAAAGATGTACCAAAAAGATCATCTAAATCTCTATTATCACTTTCAAGAAAATATCAACCATTAATAATTGATGCTGAATATTGCTTATTAGTCGGTGGATTTGTTGCTATATCTACTTTATATGAATTATTAGGTGCAAATATTTCTGAATTATAGAATTCATATAATATTTTCATCATATTATCTTCTGTAATTATTAAATTAGAATAAACTGGATCACCAACAAATTCAACAAATAATTTTTCAACAGTATTAAGTGATTTTAAATAAGTATTGATTTTTCCATTAACTTCAGGAATAATAAATCAACGTTGGTCAGTAACATTTGATTCACCAATATCAGTTCTTCTACCATTTGCATATTCATTATATAAACTTGCAAATGTTAAATTATTTAATTTATTAACAAAAGAAGATTTATCTTTTCAAAGAAGTCAAGATTGAGTAGTTTGAAAAGCATTAGTTAAATCTGGAGTAGTTTCACCTTCACCAGTAGTTGTTTTTATTGCTTCAGGTGGAGGTTCTGGAGGAATTATTGATTCATCATAAAGATTTTTATCTTTAACAAAATTACTTGTTTCAAAAACTTTTTTAGGTGCTGAGTCTATTTGAGGTAAATCTATTTGAATAGCTTGGCCAATATTAACAAGTTCATTTTTTGATGTATAGTATTTACCTTCATTAATTTCTAATGATTTATAATTTTTATCATCATTTAAAACATAAGAATTAATTGGATTTACTTCACCTGCTATTATTCCATTAGCTCCAGTAGTTCTACCAGTAGGTTTACTATTTGTACCAACATAATCAATCCCGATATTTTCAAGTTCAACATTATAACTATTTAAAGCTTTAGTATATATTTTAAAATTATTAACAATATCATTATCAGATTCTTCAATATCTAATAATGCAAAAATTTCACTAGATGTATCAAAACTAGCACTTAAAATACCAAATTGTTTATCTACATTACCTGTTTGATTATTTTTAATATTAGATTTACCTGTATTAACTAATACTTGTGATAAACCTAGATTATTTAATATTTTTTCTAATGCATCAGCTGATTCTTTAATTACTTTATCTTGTGATTCAGGTGTTGAAAAACCATCTAATGATAGCTGAATATCGAAGGATGTTCCAGAACCAAAATCAGAACCCAAGTGGGAATCTTGATTCATATAATAACCAGAAACTGCTACTCCTGATAATCCACCTAGCATTAAAAGTGAAATTGAAGATCAACCCAATATTTTTTTTCATATATTTGAGGCTGTTTTTTTACTTTTTTTCAAAAACATAATAATTAATTATATATAATTATATAAAAAATTGTTAAATAAAAATTTATGATGAGACTGTATGATTAAAACTAAAAAAGAAGAATTACTAAAAAAAATGACTGATTTTAATTATTCAGAATCAGAAATTAAATTAGTTGAAAAAGCAGTAGATTTTGCTACTGAAAAACATGATAAACAACTTAGAAAATCTGGTGAACCTTATATTATTCATCCTATAGCTGTTGCTATATTGTTAGTAGAACTATATTTAGATACTAATTCGATATCAGCTGCTATTCTTCATGATGTTCTTGAAGATACAGAATGTACAGAAGAAGAAATTAAAAAACAATTTAATGATGATGTTGCACAACTTGTAGTTCTTGTTACAAAAGTTTCAAATATTTCAAAAATAAACAGAGGTGTTGAAGACTATAAATCTAAAGATAAAAATGATTATATTATTCAAGTTTTTATGTCAATTTCAATTGACATAAGAGCAATTATCATTAAAATAGCTGATAGATTGCACAATATGAAAACTATTGAGCATTTAAAACCTGAAAAACAAAAAAGAATAGCAAGAGAAACTCTTGAAATATATGCTAATATTGCTGGAAGATTAGGCCTGTTTTCAATCAAGACAGAACTATTAAATATTTGTTTTAAAGTTTTACACCAAAAAAAATATAATCAGTTAACTGAAACTGTTAATGCTGAAATAGAATTAAAAGGTGAAAAATTTGAATCAACTGTTGAAAATATTGAAAAAATATTAAATAATAATTCGATTAATTATGAAATAAGAAAAAGAATAAAAGGTGTTTATTCTACTTATTTAAAAAATGAATTTGAGACTAATGCAATCAATTGCACAGATTTATTTGGTGTTAGAATTATTGTAGATGATATTATGGATTGTTATGCTGTTTTAGGCTTAATACATCTTAATTATTACCATGTAAAATCTAATTTAAAAGATTATATTTCTAATCCAAAAGCTAACTTATATCAATCAATACATACAACAATTATTTTTGAAGATTCAACTATTGAAATCCAAATTAGAACTAAAAACATGGATATAAAAAATGAATTCGGAATTGCTGGACATTGAAAATATAAAGAAGCTCATGAAAAAGAACGTTCTCAACGTTTAATTCAAAATATGATTAGTGATTATTTAAGTGATGATATTGAACAAGATGAAAAATTATTAGCTATTAAAGAAATTTCAAAAAATAAAATTATTGAAGTTTTTTATAAAAATGACAAAGTATGATTACCTATTACTAATAACTCAAATGCAATTGATTTTGTTTCAAAATTTTCTAAAGAAAAATTTCCATATTTAAATGCTTTTTATATAAACAATAAGAGAGTATCTTGAGATTCAACTATTGAATCTGGCGATATTATTTCTATTGAATTTTCAAAATTCAAAACTATTAGTAGATATTGATTACAATTAACAAAAAAAACAACAACTAAAAATTTAATAAGAACTGAATTAAAAGAAATAGATAATATTGAAAAAATAAATATTAAAAAATTCTTATCTGAAATAATCTTGAAAGATTCTACTATTTCTTCTGAGCATATTCTAGAAACAATTAAAGTTGAATATAATGGATTAGAACTAGAAAACTTTATTAAAATTGTTAGTGGACTTCAAATAGAAGATATTGTTAATATTTTCTCAAATAATCCAGATAAAAATATTGTTAAAGTAGTTAAAAATTTAGTTCATAAATTTATTAATAAAAAATCATTATTTGGAGAAATTCAAAATATTGAATATGATCAAATTAAAATTACAGATTGCTGTAGTAAAATACCATCTCTTGATATTGTTGGTATTTTAGAAAATAAAACTTTAAGTATTCATAGGTTTGGTTGTAAAGATATTGAAGATAATGAAGAATTAAAAAGAGTTGTTGTTGAGTGAAATCTTGATAGAATTAAAAAAACAGATAGATATTTTAAAGCGAAAATAAGAATATGTTCACCTTGATCAACTTCTTTATCTTCAAAAATAATTAATATTTTTATTAAGTACCGAGCTAATATTTCTAAATTTTTCCTAAATAAAAATAAAATAGAAAAAACTTGTATAATTGATATTGAATTATACGTTAAGAATTATCAACATTTAGAGAAAATGATGAATGAATTAATGTTTAGAAATACTATTGATGATTGAGAGTTAATTTAAGGATAAGGTATCATTTATGGACTATAAAAGACCTCGAGGAACTGTTGATTTAATAGATACTGATGCTAAAGTTTTTAGTAAAGTAGAAAAAATATTAAAAGAAACAGCTGAAGAATTTAATATTAGTGAAATAAGAACTCCTATCTTTGAATCAAAAGATTTATATATTAAATCTGTTGGTGAAACTAGTGATATTGTTAATAAAGAATTTTATGACTTTATTGATAAAGGTGGAAGAAGTTTAGTTCTTAGACCTGAAGGTACTGCTGGAACTATTAGAGCTATTGTTGAAAATAAACTATTAAAAACAAATAATTTTTTAAAAGTTTATTATATTGGTTCTATGTTTCGTTATGAAAGACCACAATCTGGAAGACAAAGACAATTTAACCAATTCGGTATTGAATGTGTTGGAAATGTAACTTTATATGATGAAGTTGATGTTATTTTATTAGCTAAGACGATTTTAAAAAAATTAAAAATTAATAACTATAAATTAGAAATAAATAATATAGGTACTAATGAATCTAGAAATAAATGAGTTGATGCTTTAAATGTTTATTTTGATAAACATAAAGAACAATTAACTGAAGATTCACAAAATAGAATTAATGTTAATCCTTTAAGGATTTTGGATGATAAAGTTGATGGATCAAAAGAATTTGTAATCAATGCTCCAAAAATTAAAGAATTTTTAACAGAAGATGAAAAAATATACTTTGAAAATTTAAAAAAAATAATGGATTTTACGGGAATTGAATATATTGAAAATTCAACACTTGTTAGAGGATTAGATTATTATAATGGAATAGTTTTTGAGTTTATGTCAAATTCAAAAATATTAAAAGGTCAATCAACAATTATTGGTGGTGGTCGTTATAATAAATTAATTGAACAAACTGGTGGACCTGATGTTATTGGTATTGGTTTTGGACTTGGTATTGAAAGAATTATAATATCTACTCTTGAAGAAAATCCTGATTTTTTAGATGAAATTTCATTTGATGCTATTATTTTACCATTATCAGAATCAAGCCATATTCATGCAATGAAAATTCTTAATGATTTAAGAAAAAATGATTTAAAAGCAATTATTAATAATCAAACTTATAAATTATCAACACATTTTAAATTTGCAGATAAATATAAATCAAATAACATTATTATTATTGGTGATGAAGAGTTAAAAAATAATAATGTTATTATTAAGAATCAAATAGACAAAACAGAAACTCGTATTGAGTTTGATAAAATAGTTGATTTTTTGAAATTAGAAAGTAGTAATTAAAATGATTAAACATATTTATTGTGGAGATATTGACAAAGCTTTTTTAAATAAAACAATATGTATTAGAGGATGAGTAAAAACTGTTAGAAAATTACCTAATCTGATCTTTATTAATGTTCAAGATATTAAAGGTAGAGTTCAAGCAACTATTGATTTAAATTCAGAATTTTTTACTCAAGCAAGTGAATTAAAAAGAGAAGATGTTGTTGAATTTATTGGTACTGTTGTTCAAAGAAAAAGTCCAAATTTAAAAATGAAAAATGGAGAATTTGAACTTTTAATTACAAAAATTAATATTTTAAATAAATCAGAAATTACACCAATGATAATTGAAGATGAAACTGATGCTCTTGAAAAAGTTAGATTACAATATCGTTATTTAGATTTAAGAAGACCTATTCTTCAAAAAAATTTGAAACTAAGATCTGATATTATTTTAGCAATGAGAAATTTTTTATCTAAAAATGATTTTATAGATGTTGAAACTCCTGTTTTAGCAAAACCAACACCTGAAGGAGCTAGAGATTTTCTTGTTCCTACTAGAATTGGTGAAAACAACTTTTTTGCCTTGCCTCAATCACCTCAAATATATAAACAATTATTAATGATTTCTGGATTGAATAGATATTACCAACTTGCACGTTGTTTTAGAGATGAAGATTCAAGATCAGATAGACAACCAGAATTTACACAATTAGATATTGAAATGTCTTTTGTTAAAGAAGAACATATTAAATTAACAGTTGAAGAGCTTTTAAAATATACATTAAAAACAACATTGGGTTTAAGTTTAAATACACCTTTTAAAACAATGACTCATGATGAGGCTATGAGTAAATATGGAACTGATAAACCAGATATTCGTTTTGATTCAAAAATAAAAGACTTTACTTCTGAAATATCTAAAATTAAAACTCTTCCTAAAAAAATTAAAGAATCAATTGATGTTGATAAAAAAATAAAAGCTATTATTATTCCTGACGTTGTTGTTAGTAATGAAAATTTAAAAAACTTGAAAAAAATAGCAAGTGATAATTTTGCAGGTGAATTAAATTGAATTTATTTCAAAAATAAATCAGGATATGAATCTAATATTAAAAACTATGATGAAATTAGTAAAACAATGTTATTAAAAGAAAAAGCATCTAAAGGTGTGATTCTTTTTATTGCTGATGAAGAAAAAATAGTAAATACTGCTCTTGGAGCTGTTAGAAATACTGCTAGAGATGAATTTAATCTAATTAAGAACAATGACGAATTAAACTTTTTATGAGTAACTGATTGACCTTTATTTGAATATGATTCAAAAACAAAGAAATATCAAGCAACACATCATCCATTTACAATGCCTGAAGATACTTTTATTAATACTTTTTATAGTTTCAATAAAAGAAAAGCTACTGGAAAAGCTTATGATCTTGTTTTAAATGGTTATGAACTTGGTGGTGGATCTATTAGAATCCATAATGAAAAAGTTCAAAGAGCAATGTTTAAAGCTGTTGGTTTAAGTGATCAAGATATTGAAAATAACTTTAGCTATTTTCTTGAAGCATTAAAGTTTGGAGCTCCTCCTCATGGTGGTATAGCTCTTGGAATTGATAGATTACTGATGATATTAACTAATTCTCCAACAATTAGAGATGTAATAGCATTCCCTAAAAATTCAATGGGTATTGATAGAACATTTAATTCACCGAGTTTAGTAAAAGATGAAGATTTAGATATCTTAAATTTAAGAAGAAAAAATAACTAATTAAAAATTAGTTATTTTTTTTATATATTTTTATAGATTTTCTCATTATGGTATTTTAGATATTCATTTAAAAATGCAAATCTTTTTTTAATATTTAGATAACAAGGTTCATATTGTTTGAAGAATAGATTAAAATCATCTTCTAATAATTTTTTATCATTAGTTATAATATTTCATTTCTCATCAAATGTAAATAAACCTCTATCAAATAGTTTATGATGATTAGCACATAAAGTAATTCCATTATTAGAATCTACTTGTTCTATTTGATTAGAACACTGAGAAAAAGGTTTGATATGGCATGCTTGTAATAATTCAGGTCTATCAATACAACATATAATACATTTACCGTCTCTATCTTTGATACTAGCAGCAAAAATATGTTGTATACCTCCTCTTCCTTTTGAACTAACCAATGGTGGTTCTCTATATATTTTTTCTTGAATATATTCTTTAAATTGATTATAGTTATTATCTTCTAATCATTCATATGCATTTTTATTACTATCTCTTAATGAATGAATACAAACATTAATCAATTCTCTTTTATATTTTTCAATTTCACTTGAATCAATAATTAAATTTATTCTTATTATTTTAGTTTCATTATCAAAATGAAAAATAGAATTATCAGTCATTAATTTAGAAGCTGGCATTGAAGATATGTTTGTTAATACTTGTTTTTGAACCATAATGTTTTTAATTCCAATATCTCAAACTTGTTTTGATTTATGGTTGGTTGTAATATGATCTCAAAATTCATAGTTGTATGTAATGTATTCATAATATTTTTTAATAATGTGTAAATTATTTAAATCAATATCTTCATTGAACAATTTATCACTTGAAACACTATCAATTATTGATAGTAATAATGCTGGTTTATATGGATATTTTAAACCTTTGTATTCTTTGCTTCCTAGTGGAGCTTTTTTATTGATATTTTTTAAAAATTTTTCTCATTCAAAGGTATTAGTCATGTTAATTAATTATACAACTATAGTTGTCTTTTTAAAAATCAATAACTTTGTTTTTTTCTCAATTTAAAAAATGTTTTTTTATTAAATCATTAATCTCTTTTTCTTTATTTTTTCAATTATCAAAATTATAAATAGCATGACTAATTCCACCAAATAATATATTCACTGTGGGAATACTATATTTTCTTTCATTATTTTTATCATAATATCCGTTGATTATTTTTTGATAAAATTGCACATTATTTCAACCCATTTGAAAAATAAAATCTTCTATGGTTAAATCAAGTAAGTTTTTTCTTAATTCAGTGATAAATAATTTGGTATTGGGAAGATGTTGCTTATAACCCCCCCCCCCCGTTGGTTTTTGACTTGTTTTTCATTTTTTTCCATATTTTATTCTTATAGTTTCTTTTGATCACAATTATAGAACAACTATTGTTGGTTTTTATATTCCATAGTGTTCTATATAATTTTGTAGATCGTTCATGAAGGAACAGAGATTATGGATAATACAAAAAAACTAGTAGCAACTTATGAATTAATAAGAGGTTATAAAAATGAAAGAACTAATTATTGATTAGCTTTATCAGAATTTATTGATAACTCTATTTCTTCATATAAGAATAAAAATCCTAATAATCCTATAGATGGTTTGATGATTAATATAGATATTGATTATAGTGATAATGAAAATAAGAAAATAACTATTACTGATAATGCAAATGGTATGGGTATGCTTGAATTATTAGATGCTATGCAACCTAATAGTAGAGAAGGAAAAACAGATAACGATTATAACCAATATGGAATAGGAATGAAGTTGGGTATCTTTTGATTTGGAGAAGATGGTTTAGTTTATAGTAAAAAGAAAAATGAAAAAACATATTGTATTGATTTTGAAACTAAAACAAAAAATAAGTCAAAAGCAATAGAATTAAAAGCAATAGAGATAGATGAAAACATTTTTTTAAATTCTGAATCAGGAACAAAAATTATTATTTCTAATGTTTATCCTAATAGAAAAATAAATAAAAAAGATCTTGAAAGAATAGAAGATGCTCTAGGTTGAAGATATTCAAAATTAATTCAAAGAGGATTAAAAATTTCTCTTTCTTCTACTAAAGGTGATGAAAAACGTTCATCAAATATAGCACCTTTTTATATTGAAGAATATAAAAACATTCCATTCAATTTTAATCAATTTATAAATTATAAAAAAGGCAAAAGTAGGGAGATTCCTTATGATAGAATTAGTGAAGTCAAATCAGAAATTAGAAAAGAATTAGTAATCTTAGAAGAAATTAGTAATTCTAGTGATTACATTATCAAAAAAGAAAAATTAGATATTTATCTTAAAAATATTGATGAAACATTAATTGATTCTAAAGATATGGATAAATTCTTAGATTTGAGAATAGAGTCATATGAAAAATTTCTAGATGGAAAAGATTTATTTTTTGAAAGAGAAATAAGTATTAATAAATCAGAACCTAAAATTCAATTTGGTATATTAGGTGGGGATTTCCAAAATAATAAAGAGTCAGGATTTTCTAAAGATAGATATACAGGGTTAACTACGTATCATATTGATAGAGCAATAAATCATGGTCCGAATGAAGTTGATCAATGTAGTAATCTTTTGTTTGCAAAATCAATAAAAGGCAACACTACTAATAGTAGATGAATGTATGGAGAAATAAACTTAACTGGTATTGAAAATCCAGATAAAAATAAATCTAAATTTGACTGATCATATGATGAAGCAAAGGATAAAAGATCTGATCTAGTACTTCAAGAAGAAACAACACATTTATATAAATCTTTATTGGGAATAATAACTCATATTGTAGAGATAACTAAATATCAAAAAATTGAAAAAATTACTACTGAAGCATTAAAAACTGTCAAAAATGATGTATCTAATCACTTACCTAGTATTGATTTTTCAATTAATAGAGATGTAGAAGGTGATGATTTTCTTAATTTTTATTTCCCTATTTTTGAAAATGAATATGAAGCAAGAATATATGAAAATAATAGGTTAGGAAAAGATTTAATAAAAATTGAAAAAGATGAAGATGAAAAAATAATAAAGGTTCATTTTAATAATGATCATGCTTTTTGAAAACCATTATTAAAAAATGAAGATACTGAAATAAGAGGAAAAATGATTTATCCAATTATTATCACCATGATAATATCAAATGAAGTTAGTTTGTTAAATGATTTAATTAGAAAAGATTTTTTAACAACATTTAATGATGTTGTATCGACCTTTAAAAAAGATATTAGAGCTTAAAATGTGAGAACTTGGTAAAAAAATAATTACAAAAGAGATATCTACTAATAAAGACTATAGTTTTAGAGATATTTTAGAGTCAAAAGAATCTGAAATTGTTCTATGTGTTGGTCAAGTTCAATCTGGAAAAACAAGAAAAATAATAGAAATAATAAAAATAGCTATTGATCTAGAATACAACTATATTATTTTTTTTGGTGGAAATACTAATTCATTACTTAATCAAACACAAGATAGATTAGAAAGAGAATTGGTGGAGTTTATCCATTCAGAAAAATTACAAATAAGTAATGCAAAAAATTATGAAAAATCATTCAATAGAAATATACCATTACTATTTAACATTATTAAAAATGCAAAAGCTATCGATAATCTAAGAGAAAATATTTTTGAAGATATTGATTTAACAGATAAAAAAATTCTAATAATTGATGATGAATCTGATTTTGGTTCAATAAACATAGGAAAATCAGAAAATAAATCTAGTGTTCTCTATGGTTCTATTGAAAAAATATTCAATAGATTTTATAATCCTAAACTATTAAAAGTCACTGCAACACCATATGGAAATATTTTAAATAGTAATTCTATGTCTCTAAAGATTAGAAAAATATTTTCATGAAAACCAGGTGATGGTTACACAGGATGAAAATATTTTGATGATAGAAAAAAAGATATATATGTTACCAATTTAGAAAGTGATATTGATTCTAATGAAAATTTACAATATGCAATATTAAGAAATTCTATAATTACACATTTTATTGCTTCTTATAATTTATATTATGAACAAAAAGATAATTCTGAATCAAAAAATATTAATTCAGACTTATTAATTAATTGGTTTTTAGAAACAAAAAAACATGAAGAAATAGGAAGAGATTGCTTAAAAATAATTAAAGCAATGCAACAAATTAAAGATACTTTCTATGATATATATCTAAAAAAATTATCAATTGATAAAGATAAATTTAATGAGTTTGTAAAAAAATATACCAGTGAAATTGAAGTAATAGTATTAAACTCTGAAAATCAGGAAATAGGTAACAAGACATATAAAATAATTATTGGTGGTCATTTGCTTTCAAGGGGTAATACATTTGAAAATTTGATGGTTGAATTATTTTTAAATTCCCCAAATGAAATTATTAATGTTGATACTTTACTGCAAAGATGTAGATGATTTGGATATAGAGAAGAATATAGAGTAAAACACATGAAAATATTAATGGATAAAAAGATATTTAATGCTCTTGAAAATTGTGAAAATTATATAAATCTTTTTCAAGAAGGACAAATTCAAAATATTTCTTTTGTAGAATCAGAATTAAGAAGAATAGATAAAGAACTAGATTTAGTCAGAGGTACAAACAGTGGAAAATCAAAATAATTGAATAATAGATATTATAGATAAAGATGATAATTATGGATTATTTGTTTCAAATAAAGATGACTATAATATACATTTAGGTGATCTAGAAAAAATAAAATATGACTATATCGAATATAAAGGTAAGCATGAAATCAAAAATATAAGAACTAATAAAAACATCATTGCTCATTATTTTTCTTTTGATAAAGAAGTATTTAACACAGATTTTTTAAAAAATATCTGTATAGAAATTAATAAAATATTAGAAAAAGAAAATAAATCAATCCAGGCTTCTTTTGAAAAAATAATTCAATATTTTTCTAAATTAAAATTCCAAAAAGATATTGGAAAAAAAATAATTGGGGATATAGCTGAAGCCTTATTTATGATTAAGGGTCAAGAAATCTTGAATATTAACTTCAAAAATGATTTACGTTTACTAGATAATGAACTATATGATTTTAAGCATAATGATACATTTATAGAAGTTAAATCTGCTACAAAAAAGGGCAATCAATTCATTATGAGTCTTAGACAATATAATGAATCTAAAAATAAAAAATTAGTTATAGTTAAATTTACATGTTTAAAAGAAGGTAATACAATTCTAGATTTATATGAAATGTTAAATCCTCTTCCTTCTTTATTAATGGAAAAAAAGAAAAAATGAATGGATATCAATGCTAATTCTAAAAATGATATTCTGAATAGATACTCTGTTAATATAGCAAATGCCAAAATTTATTTATTTGATGATAAAAATTTACCTAAAATAGATATTAGTGAGTGAAATGCTATGAAGGATGCTGATTTAATAATTAACGCTACTGATTCAGAACTTATTTCACTAGAAAATCTTAAAAACTATTTAAAATAGAGATCAGAAGAAAAAGCAACTTTAGTTGCTTTTTATTTTATAGATCTTATAATAAAATACTTTTTATGTTTGAGAATAGTCAAAATAGTGAGAATAGAAAAATTCATTTTAATGAATTAAATAAATATATGCCTTTAAACGACAAAATCGTTTGAGCAAAAAAGAAAATAAAAGAATTTTTTATATGAGCTGAAGAAAATAAATATGAGGAAATAACTGTCTCTTTTAGTGGTGGTAAGGATTCTACTATCTTATTTCACCTTGTTAATGAAGTTCATAAAGAAATTAAATCAGAAATATACTTAATACCTGCTTATGCAGTTGAAATTACCTTTCCATCAACTTTAAAATTTATCAAAGATACATGTCAGAAATATCAAGAAGAAAATGAATATATAAAAGAATTATTGATCAAACCTCCTAAGATGCCTTGAAACCAAATTCTTGATGAAAAAGGTTATCCTATATTTTCAAAACAAACATCTGTTTTATTTAATAGAATAAAAAATTCTAAAAGTAAAAGTGGTTTAACTAATTGAGTTTTTAATATTGAAAGTACGATCTATTTCAAATTAAATAAAGAAAAGCTATTTTTACTTGATGATGAGATGCTTAAATTTCCTGAAATTCCAGTTGAATATCAAGATTATTTTCCAAAAAACATTTTATCTGGTTCTTATACTTTTTCAGAAAAATGTTGTACTTATGTAAAAGGTGGATTAAAAAAAGATAATCGGCCTAGTTTTATTGGAACAATGGCAGATGAATCTGCAATGAGAAAAAAATCATGAGTTGATAGTGGATGTAACGTCTTTAACAATAAAAAACCTATGAGTAGACCGTTATCTATTTGAAACGAAAAAGATGTTTGAAAATATATAAAACAAGAAAAATTAGAAATTAATGAAGCTTATAATTTTGATCATAACTTAGATTGAGATAAACAAGATTTAAGATTTAAAAGACTTGGTTGTATATCATGTCCTTTTGGTTCAGCTGTAGAGAATAGAAAGATTCAAGTATTAAAAAGAAACAATAAAGAAGTTAGTAGATATGAACTAATGAATCGTTATGAAAAACTTTATGATTATTTACCTAAATTATATAAAT
>SAMEA5043647__coassemble_652_pt1 | contig 18162 bp, 28 predicted proteins | sample SAMEA5043647__metabat2_low_PE_002 | metagenome-assembled genome bin SAMEA5043647 (sample SAMEA5043647) | Gadus morhua | reverse complement strand
TTTGTTGAGCAGGTTTATCATAGTTTACATATTGTTTTGGAGCTAAAGAAAAAGGGTCACGTACTATAAGCTCATAATTTGATGCTGATCTTGGTGATTCAGATTGATAAAAGTCATCATTTTGATTTTCATCAAAAAAAGTAGTATCCATTTTTTGTGTATCACGTGAACGATTAAATAGACTACGTCCATATAATTTTTTAGTTTTCATAACTTTCTGTTCCTTTATAATTATTATTATTATACATAAAAAAATATAAAATTCACCTTATTATTTATGTATAATTAACATTAAATAATATATTTGGAGATGATATGAAAGATTGAGCAATTGTTATAGATACAACATTTAATGAGGAATTATATGATTTAGAAAATTTATTTTTTATTCCTATTGAAATAACATCTATTAATAAAGAAACTAATGATATAAAAACTTATAAAGATTATATTGACTTAAAACCTGCTGCTCTTTTAGAATTAGTTAGAAATAAAAATACATTACAAACCTCTCAAATAGCTCAAGAAGTTTTTAGAGAAAAAGCAGTAGAGTTATTAAAAAAATATAAAAGAGTAATATTTATTACACTATCAAAAGGTCTAACAAAACAATTTGATTCTTTACTTTTAGTTGAAAAAGAATTAAATGATGAATTAGGAACAGAAAGAGTTATTGTTCTTGATACTAAAGCAGCATCAATGCTTGGTGTTTATATGACAAAATCTGTTATTAAAGAATTAGAAAAAGATTCTAATGTTAGTAAACAAGATTTGCAGTTATTAGCTGATAGTATCTTTAAAAGATCTTCACTTCAATGTTTAGTTACAGATGTTAATTTTTTAATTAATGGCGGTAGACTTACTGGTCTTAAAGCTTTTTTAGCTAAAACATTAGATTTAAAAATTATTGTTGGTGTAAATGATGCTGGTGGAATTGATAAATTAGATCAAGATAGAGATATTAAAAAAGCTCTTGATAAAATTTGAAAAGGCATTAATAGTAAATTAAATACTAAGATTAATAAAATTCTTGAAATTTATTTAATATCATTATGACCTGAAGAAGAATGTATTGAATATTTGGATTATATTCAAAAAAAAATAACAGATCAAAATATAATAATCAAACATAAATATATGCCATCAACAATTGCATCACATACTGGTGAAGTTTTAGCAATTTGCATAATAACGGAATAATTTTTATGTATATGTCTAAATTTTACTTAAAAGATATCATTGAAGCTCAAAATTGAAATATAATTGATTTAGCGATTGAAAGTGGTTTATCTATTGATTGATTAGAAAATTTTCTTGATGAGACTACTATTAGTCTTATTGGAAAAGAAGAAGATGAGAAGTTATGTAAAGCAACTAATCAACAAATTGGATATTTTTTCGAAATAGATAAAAAATTCAAAATTTTTTCAAAGGAATAATTATAAAATGGCAAATCATAAATTTTGTGATAATTGTGAAAAAAAAATTCCATCATCTCAAGTTTGAGATAATGAGTTTTTTTCTAAACTAGCTCTTTGTAATAATTGTGCTACCGATGAATATCTTGAAGAGAAAGAACAATTAATTGAATCTCTAGAAAATGTTGAAAGTGGTTTAGAAGAATTAGAAAAAGCAGAAGCATATGCAAAAAAATTAGTTTCAGCAATTGATGAATTTGCAAAAGGTAATAAATCTCAAGATTTATCAGAATTTGCTGATATAGGCGATTTAGGAGATTTAACTCTTGAAGAGGCTGAAGCTTTATTGAATAGTGATGTTGATTTTGTTAGAGAAAAAAATCTTCAAAAAGAAAGAGAAAATCAAAGAGCAAATGAAAAAAAATTAAGAGAACAAAAAGATAATTTAAAAAACAATAAAAAAAATAAGAAAAAAGAAGAAAAAGAAAAGAAAAGAAAACTAAAAGTTGATTTTTCAGCTTTTTCAGAAGAAGATGCTGAAAATTTCTTAGTAAGTGAAGGAGTTATTAAAGGAAAAAAAAATAGTGTTATTGATTTTGAATTAGATGATAATGATTTCGGTGATTTCGGTGATTTAGACGATTTAGATGATGAGGATTAGTGAAGGTTTTATTTTCTGGTAGTTTTAATCCTATTCATGAAGGTCATCTAGATATTATTTTAAGAGCAAGTAATTTATTTGAAAAGGTATATATTGCTATTAGTATTAATGAAAATAAAAAATATTTAAAAAATATTGATGAAAGATATGAAGAAACTAAAAAACAAATATTTCTTTTAAATCTTGAAAACGTTTATGTTTTAAAAAACGAAGGCTTGACAATTGATATTGCTAAAAAATATCAATGCAATGCTTTAATCAGATCTATTAGAAATTTTGAAGATATGGATTATGAATTTGAGTTAGCTAATAAAAATAAAAATCTTTCTAAAGAATTAAATATAGAAACAATTTTTTTAGTTTCTAATAAAAATTTTTATGATTTAAACTCAACAAAATTAAGAAAAGGTAAATAAAATTATGGAATTAAATAAATCTCAAACTTGAAAAAATTTAGAAACAGCTTTTGCAAATGAAACAAAAGCACATGTTAAATACCAATTCTTTGCTAAAAAAGCTAAAAAAGAAAAGTTAAATATTATTTCTTCTATTTTTCAAGAATCAGCAGAAAATGAAAAAGAACATGCAAAAATTTGATATAAAGCAATGCATAATGATGATATTCCACTTACAAAAGAAAATTTATTATCAGCTATTTCAGAAGAGAATTACGAAACAAATATTATGTATCGTGAATTTGCTAAAAAAGCAAAAGAAGAAGGTTTTGATAATATAGCTGATTTATTTAACTTAATTGGTGATGTTGAAAAACATCATTCAGAAAGATTTCAATCATTATTAAAATCTTTAGAAGAAAATTCATTATACGAATCAAAAGACCCTGTTTTATGAATTTGTACAAATTGTGGGCATTTACATTTTGGGAAAATCCCACCAGATTTATGTCCAATTTGCATACATCCAAAGGCATATTTTGTTAGAGAAAATAAAAGTTTTTAATAATAATATAAATATGAATATATCATTATAGATAGAAGGTAGTTATAAAAATGTTTAAATTTAAAAAGAAAAATAAAATTAAAAATATTGAACTTGAAGAAAATCTTGTTAATTATGATGTCCCTGATAATGATAATAAACAAAAATATGAGTCAACAAAAATTTTGGATATAGATTTTTTTGATGAAGAAATAAAAAAAGAAAAATAAAAGTTTTAAACCCCATTAACTCATAATGGAGTTTAAAACTTTTATTAAAAACTTCTTTATAAGAAAAGGGAATATTATGAATAATATACTAAATACAATAATTGAGGTAGCTAATAATAACAAAATTAAGATTAGTGAAAAAAACCTTGATGTCTCTCTAAAAGATCTTGGTATTGATTCGCTTTCAGTAATGAATCTAATCATTCAAGTAGAAGAAAAACTTCAAAAAACACTAGATGACGATGTTTTAGTAAAAATAAAAACAATGCAAGAATTAGTTAAGGCTTTTGAAGATATTAAAAATTAATTTTCAATGATTACTTTTGTTAAAAATTTTTTTATTAAAAATATAGGTAATTATAAATTATCAGATATAGAAAAAATAGAAAAAATAGAAAAAAGTTATAGTAATAATATTTTTTATTTGAAAACACTTGATAACAAAAAATTTTTTATTAGAATAGTTAAAAATAATAATTTTATTAATCGTAATAATGAAATTAATTACTTTTTAAAATCAATAGATAATAAACCATTATTTATTGATCAATATGGTAATATAATTGCTAATTGAATTGATAATTTTTTAGATATAGAAAATCCTAATAAAGAAGAAGTTAGTTTAATTATTCAAAAAATATTATTGATACCTAATATAGAAATAAATAATATAACTAATTTTGATTATTTTAAATATCTTAATAATAATAAAATAGAAAAAAAATATATCGATAAATATAAAGAAATTATCAAAAATTATAAAGATGAAGAATTAGTTTTTGCTCATAATGATTTAAATCTTTCTAATATTTATTTTTATAATCAAAAAGTAGAATTTATTGATTGAGAATGATGTTCAATGAATAATAATTACTGAGATATAGCTTATTTCTTAAAAGATTTAACTTTGAATAAGGATATTATTCTTTCTATTTCAAAAGAATTTTCACTTCTTTTGAATAAAATATATGACTTTCTATTTGTAACAGTAATTTATACAATTTCTTGAATTGAATTCTATAAAATAAAAAAAATTAATAACTACTATGAACACTTAAATAATGTTTTAAATTTTATATGAAATAATTTTTAAAAATATTATTTTTTGTATAATAAATATGATGGAAAATAATAAAAGAGCTAATATCTTAAAATCCTTATTTTGAATTCTATTAATTATTCTACCTATTTTTTTAATTTGAATTCTTTTTGGAGAAATTAATATTTTAGGTTTGAATTGAATCGTTAGTTTTAATGGCAGATGATATGGAGATGGAGAACAAAACGGTATTTTAGATTTTTATAAATGAGATGGACAAAATATTTTTAATCCATTATTTCTATTATTTCCTTTTATTCTAATTCCATTTAATATATTTATTTTTTTTATATTTTATAAGAATAAAATATTTGAAATAAATCAATTTAATTCTTGATTTTCCTTTTTATTAACTGGTTTTGTTTTTATTATTTCAGCATTAATTGGAAATGAATGATGACACATTATAATTAGGACATTCGTAGTAATATTAACTTTAGCAATTCTATTTTTTACTCTTAATTTCATTATTAATAAAATTATTTTTAATTCAAAAAATAAATATAGATTTCTTTCAATGATTATTAAAAAAGAAGATGATGAAAAAGAATATCATGATGAATTAGAAAATTTAAAAATATATAAAAAAGAAAAAGAAGATTCGGACATATCTTCCATTATTATTGAAGATATGTAGAAGAAGGAGTCAATTATGGCATTAATAGATAAATGTTCAATTCTTTTTGTTGCTGGTAACGGTGGTGATGGGATTGTTTCATGAAGAAGAGAAGCACATGTTCCTCTTGGGGGACCAGATGGCGGGAATGGCGGGAATGGCGGTAGCGTTATCCTAGTTGGTGATTATAATGAAACCTCATTGCAATATTTAAAATTCAGAAAAAAAATAAAAGCAGAAGATGGTGAAAAGGGTTCTATTAAAAAATGTCATGGTAGAGCTGGTGATGATATTTATTTAAAAGTTCCATTAGGAACAATTTTAATAGACGAAGAAACCAATGAAGTTATTGCTGATATTACACAAGATAAAGAACAATTTGTTATTTGTAATGGTGGTATGGGTGGTAATGGTAATGCTAATTTTAAATCAAACTTTAATTCTGCACCAAGTTTATATGAATTAGGAGACTTTGGTGAGCAAAAAACAATATTATTAGAATTAAAAATAATTGCAGATATTGGTATTGTAGGATTACCTAATGCTGGTAAATCAACATTTATATCAATGATCTCTAATGCAAAACCAAAAATAGCTAATTATCAATTTACAACTCTTTCACCTTCTCTTGGAACAATATATAAAAATAACCAAAGAGTTATTTTTGCAGATATTCCAGGTTTAATTAAAGGTGCTTCTGATGGTATTGGTCTTGGTCATGATTTTTTAAAGCATATTGAAAGAACAAAAGTACTTATACATATTGTTTCAATGGATAATTTTGATAATGAAGATGTTATTAACTCTTATAAAATAATTAAAGAAGAATTAAAAAAGTATTCAGAGATATTAGATAAAAAACCAATGATTATTGTTGCTAATAAAATGGATACTCCTTCTGCTGATAAAAATTACTCTATTTTTAGTAATTTCTTAAAAGGAGAAAAGATAATAAAAATTTCAGCAATTAACTCTGAAAATCTTTCACAAGTAGTTGATCTAGCATTTAAATTACTTGAAGATATTAGAAAAAAAGAAAATGCACAAATAATAGAAGTGAAATATATTAATGAACTTAAATCAAAAGACAAAAACCTTGATAAAACAATGTTACTTAAATCTATTGGTGAAAATTCTTGAAGAATAACTAGTGAATATTTAGAATATTGAACTCATAAAATACCGATTAATACTCAAGATAATTTAGTTCGTTATAATCAAAAATTAACTAGCGTTAATTTTTCTTCCTTTTTATCAAAAAATAATGTTCGGATAAATGATACTATTCATGTTTATAATATTTCTTTAAAATTTGAAGGATAATAATGAATAATGATGTATATAAAAAATATTTAGATTATTTGAAAGATTATTTGAAAGATTATTTGAAAAACAATAATATTGAAAATGTTATTATTGGCATTAGTGGTGGAATTGATTCTATTTTAACTTTAAAGATATTATCTCTTGTTCTTGATAACAAAAATATTCACCCATATTTTATTAATGTTGAAAAAGAGCTTTCAGATAAATTTTTTAAATCAGAAGAATATTTAAAATCTCTATCAATTAAAATTAATCTAATTGATATTTATAAGGAATTTGAATCTCTTTCAAATAAAATTGAAATAACTGATAAAAACAACTTAGGAAATTTAAAAGCAAGATTAAGAATGAATATTCTTTACTCAAAAGCTTTTGAAAAAAATGGAATAGTTATTGGAACTACGAATTATACAGAGGCATATCTTGGTTACTTTACTAAGCATGGAGATAATGCAGTTGATTTGCAAATGTTAAGTGGACTTCTAAAAGAAGATGTTTATAATTTATCATCAATGGTAAATATACCTGATTTTTTTATTAAACAAGCACCATCAGCTGATCTTTATTTGAATCAAACAGATGAAAAAGAATTAGATGTTTCTTATCTAATTATTGATTCATTTTTAAACAATAAAAATATTTTTAAAGACGATATGGAAAAGATAATTAATATTCATAAAAAAAATAATCATAAATTATTTTTTCCAATATCACCAAAAGTCATTAAAAATAGAAAAAAAATACTATAATTTATATTTAATTAGGAAATAAAATGGATATTAAAAAATTAAAAGAAGATTTTATACAAGCTCAATCAGTAAATCAAATAATAGAGACTAAAAATATTTTTATGAAGAAAAATATTAATCCTCTAGTTGAAGAGCTAAGTATTGAAAAAAATATACAAAACAAAAAAGAGTTAGGTATTAAAATAAATTCCTTAAAAAAGGAAATAGAAGAGATGACTAAGGAAGCAATTTCTAATTTTTCTTCAATTAAGAAAGAATTTCTTAATTCAAATATGGATAAAACCTCAATTATTCAACTTTATAATCAAGGTAAAAGAAATATTTTAGTTACTTTAGTTAACGATATTAATTATTTTTTTAACAAAATAGATTTTAAATTTATACATGGTAATGAAGTACTTTCTTTAGATGAAAACTTTTTTAATTTAAATTTTTCTTTCGATCATCCATCTCTAAGTAAAAATGAAACTTTTTATATAGAAGATAGTAAAATATTAAGAACTCATTGTACACCAACAACATATGCAGAAATTTATAAGAATAGTAATGTTGAAGAATTAAAAGTTATGACTGTAGGAACTGTTTTTAGAAGAGATGAAGATGATGCTACTCATACTCATCAATTTAATCAACTTGATTTTATATGAATGAAAGAAAATCTTAATCTTGCTAATTTAAAATGAATCATAGATTCATTTTTAGAGTTTATTTTTGAAAGAAAAATTACTTCTAGATATCGTTTAAGTAATTTTGCATTCACATCTCCTTCATTTGAAGTAGATGTTAAATGTTGAAATTGTAAAGAAAATAGAAAATGTAAAGTATGTAAAGATTCAGGTTGAATTGAAATTCTTGGATCTGGAATGGTTCATAGAAATGTACTTGATAAAGCTGGTGTTGATAAAAAAATGGAATGTATAGCAGCTGGCATTGGAATTGAAAGAATTGCAATGATTAAATATAATATTTCTGATATTAGAAATATTTACATTAATGATATAGATATGTTCAGACAAATTAAGGAATAAGTAATATGATAGTTAGTAAAAACATGTTAGTGGATATGTGTCCTGATATTGAAAGAATATCTAATGAAGAACTTTCAAATGCATTTATCGCTATTGGTATTGAAGTAGAAAAAACATATAAGCATCCAAAACTTAAAAATTTTTGTATTGGTTATGTTAAAAAAGTTATTAAACATCCTAATGCTGATAATTTAAAAATAGCAACAGTTGTTGTTGAAAAGAAAAAAGAATTAACAATCGTTTGTGGTGGAAAAAATCTTATTAGTGATAGATATGTAATTGTTGCTAGAGTAGGTGCAAAACTGCATGATGGAACGCTTATTGGAGAAAGAACAATTAGAGGAATTAAATCTTCTGGAATGATTTGTTCTCTTCCTGAGTTAACACCATATATTAGTAATAATTTTGATCCGAATGAAAATAATAATATTATTTTGATTAAAAAACAAAATTTAGAAAAAAATGCTGGTGCTGGTGATTCTTTTGTTAGTAAATATTTTAATTTAGATGATAGTTTTTTTGATTTATCAATTCCAACAAATAGACCAGATCTTTTTGGGCTTTACTCTTTAATTAAGGAAATATCTACTAAATTAAATTTTAATTATAATTACGATTTCAAAAAATCTGAATTATTAGATGATATTTCTTTTAATAATGGTACAAAACCAACTTTATTAATTGAAACTGATAAATGTACTTCATTTGGTTATTTAAATTTCAAAAATAGAGGTGTTGATGTTAGTTTAACTCAAAAATCTCTTCTTGTATCATTAGGTCATAAAGTAGAAAATAATATAACGGATTTAATAAAATTATTTTTTATTCAATTTGGTATCCCTTACTTAGTTATTAATAAATCTATTAATGAAAATTCAACTATTAAAATAACAGATTCAAAAGAAAAAATTAAATTTACTGACGTTGATAATAAAAATTATGATATTCCGGCTAAAACACCATTAATTTATTTTAATGATGAGTTAGTATCAGTTATGGGTGCAATCCATAATATTGAAATAGAAAAAAATGAAGAAACTTCTGTTCTTTTATTTAATTTTGATAAATCATCACTTTATGAATTCTTTAGTAAAGTTGAAATTGAAACATATAATAGTAAATTTTTAAAAAGAAATCATAATGATTTAATTAATAAATTAGCTATAATAGGGTTAATTAATTTAATTGCAATAACATTAAAACAAAAAGCAAACTATGATTTTACTTTTAATAAACCTAGTGAATTACCAAAGAAAATTTTCTTTGATTTTGAAGAAGCTCAAAGATTTTTAGCTATTCCAATGGAAAAAGAAGAAATTTATAACAAATTAATAAATTCATCATTTAATTTTGATGATGATCATATTTTTCCTCCATGAAATAGATTTGATATTAATTCTAAATATTCTATTTATTCTGAAATTATTAAATATTTAGATTTTAATAATTTAAAACCAGAACCAATTGTAATGAAAATTGATTCAATTACTAAAAATAATAAATATAATTCAACAATTTTTAATTTTTCTCAAAAACTACTATATAAAGGTTTTAATGAATTGGTTACTTATAAATTGATTTCAAATGAAGAAAAACCATATTTTAACTTTTTCCATTTCTATACAAAATTAGAATTAATGAATCCAATAGTAAAAAATAAATCATTTATTAGAACAAATCCTATTATTTCTATTTTAAAAGTTATTCAATACAATATTGAACACAAAAGAAAAATTCAACCATTATTTGAATTTTCATCAGTATGAGATAAAACTAATAATAAATATGATGAATTCTTATCATTAGTAATTACTGAAGATTTAATTGTAAAAAATAATTTACTTGATTCACAAGTAAAAACAAACTTAAATTCAGTTAAGTCATTTATTTATGATTTATTATTATATTATTTTGATTCTATCAAATTTAAAGTTGTTCCAAATTCAAATGTTTTAGGTATCAATCCAGAATCATTACTTTCTATCAATATAGAAAATGAAAAGATTGGTTATATTGCTCAATTTTCAAAAGAAATTTTAGATAATTTTAAAATCAAAAATCAAAATAGTTACGTAGTAGCAATTAACTTTACTAAAATCGAAGATTTTATTAGTGCAAGACATAATAATAAAATTATTGAACCAAGTATCTATCAAGATTCAATTAAAGATATAACTATTAGTATAAATGAAGGCCATAATTTAAATGATATTTTTAAAATAATTTTTAAAAATAACTCAGTTAATAGAGCAGAATTAATTGATTTTTATGAAAATGATGATGATAAATTATATACAATAAGAATTGAATTAAGAACACATGATGAACAATTTACAACACCTATTATTTCTAGTGTAATGGAAGATATAAAAACTAGTTTAGATGAAAAGTGTTTTATAAAGAAATAATAAAAAAGGTTTAATTTCAGATGAGTCGTGAAGTAGTAAAAAAAATAAAATTTCCTAAAAGAACAGAAATTCATAAATTATACAGACATTCTATTGAAGATTTTGCTAAAAAAATGGAAAAAATATTTGTTATAAAAGATTATTCTAAAATAGAAAAACAATTAAAAGATTTAGAGATTGAATATAATCAATCTCATATTTCATTTGAAGAACAAATAAAAAATTCGAATGTTACTGATTTTTTTAAAAAAGATAAAAAAATCATTGATCAATTTAAAAAAATAGAAATATCAGATATTGATGATAGTGCTATTAAAGAGATAAGCATTGGTTATGATGAATTAAAAATGCGTTATCTTAATAGTAAAATTAATTTTTCAACTGATGAATTATTAAAATTATATATTGAAAATAATGAAATCAAAAAATTAAATTTAGTTCATGATAATATGAGTGAACTAGAAAATGATATTAAAAATTTTACATTAAATGGTGAAAATGATTTAACAGATTTAGTAAATATTTTAAATGATGTTAATAATAATAAATTGCAAGATACTTTTTTAAAAGTCGATATTAACAAAATACCAGTTAATAAATCATTAGCAAAAAAAAGTAATATATATTTCATTCTTGGAATTATTGCTTTAATAATTTCTATAATTATTTTTGTTTTAATTTTTATTCCAATGTAATAATTAAAGGTTTAAAATGCAAAAAAAAGTATTTTCCATTTCAATAGATGGACCTTCCGGTTCTGGTAAAACAACAATCGGAAAAGTTATGGCTGAAAAAATAGGAATGTTTTTTATTAGTTCAGGGTTAATTTATAGAACGGTTGCTTTATATTTAATTGAAAATAATATTGAACCTAAAGATATTGATGAAAATTTATTAAAAGAGATTAATATTGAATATATTGATATTGATCATGTTATTTTAAATGGAAAAAATGTTATAAAAGATTTATTTAGTACAGAAATTTCAAAATCAGCATCATTATCAGCATGGAATCCAATTGTTAGAAAACATGTTAATAAAATTATTAAAAAAATAGCAAGTGAAACGGATGTAATTGTTGAAGGAAGAGATATAGGAACAGCTGTTTTACCTCAATCAGTTTTTAAAATCTTTATTAGTGCTGATGTTAGAATTAGAGCGCAAAGAAGAAAAGAACAAGTTAAAACTATTGAAGAATATAGAAAAATTTTAGATGATATTGTTGAAAGAGATGATAGAGATATTTCAAGACCTATTGATCCATTAACTCCTGCAATAGATTCTTTTCTTTTCTTAAATAATGATTATACAATAGAAGAAGCAACAGATACTTTAATTGAAGAGTATCACAAAATAGTTAAACATTAAATTTATAAATTCTTAATAACTTTATTAAGAATTTTTTCTTTTTTATTCTTTGTAAAATTAATATCAACACAAGTTAATTTCTTTAAATCTTCATCATAAATATTATTATTTAATACTTGATTTGCAATAACGTTAGTATCTAATAATTTTTTACTAATGATATTTTCAATATTTAAATTTTTAATTGTTTCAAAATTAGAATCAATACTATTAGTTAATTTTAAAAAATCTTTTGAGAAATGTTCATTAATATTTTTTTCTCCAACATCTTTTTTTATTTTTTTAATATAGAAATTAATTTCATACGAAATTGTTTTCACTCTTATTTTACTTTTTTTAAATTCTCTTATTTCTTTAGTATATAAAGAACCAAATTTAGTTAATGTTAAATTTTTTTCAATCAAATTATTAAATATCTTTTGATAAGAATTATTAATTGTTTTTTTAGAAGCATTAATAATATGTTTAGTAAAAATACTATTATTAATTTTTTTAAGATCAAATTCTAAATTAGATTCATCTTTATTTTTAATAAGATTTAAATTATTAACAATAAAAAAACCTAAGAATAAATATTTATCAATATCTATTCTTTTAAAAACTGTAATTAAATTTTCTGTTTTTGTTGTATTGAATATTTTTTTATTTAAATCTAAATCAAAAATTTTATTATTAAATGATTTATATCCTTCTATTTTTAAATTTTCTTTATTGATATTCTTATCAGTAATTAAAAATATATTATTTTCTAAATCTGCATAAAATTTATTTGAAATTAAAAAATTATAATTATTTGTTAGTACTAACATTTCCATTTTATTCAAAATTGAATAATTTTCAGTTAGTGAATAATTTATTTTATTTATTTCCTTAATCATTGATTGATATTTGCTATTTATTAATGAGAAAAGATTAAAATTGTATTCTTTAATTGTTTTTTTTATCAATGTAGATAAAAAAGGTAAATGATCATTAAATAAAGAAAATAATTCATCAAGTTTATCTGAATCATTTTCATATTTTAAAATTTCTGTATATAAATTTGATTTTAATAATTTAAATGATTTTTTCATTTTTTTAAAATTATAAATATCAAATTTTTTAATAAAATCATTTAATTCATCTGATTCAACATCTTCTTTTTTTATTAAAAAACCAGAAGTATTAAAATCATCTTGAATAAATCTAATATTTTTTTCAAATACATATTTACCGATAAACAAATTTTTATCTTCAATTTTACTAAAAACATAAATCTTATTTTCTCCATAACATTGGTTTATTTTTTGATTTATTCGAGAATTAATTCAATTGTTCTTTATCTCTGGATAGTTAATAGCTATAAAATTCATATATTCATAATTTTTTAACTCATCAATATTTAAAAAACAATCATCTTCAAAATCAAAAATAATAGAATTCTTTTCATTGTAATTTTTTCCATAAATTAATGCAATTTCATCATTAGTTAAAAGGCTAATATTTTCAAGTAAATTATTTTTAGATAAAATAATATTTGTATCAATTTTTTTTAATATTTCTTCACAATATTCTCTTAAAACAATAGCCATTTCAATAGATTGACTATGATAACTTTTATAAGAAAGATTAATAACATACTGAATAAAATTTTCAATATTTTCATATTTACTATTATTATTCAGAAATTCCTTAATTTCTGAATGTTCAAAATTATTTCTTAATAATTTTTTATAAGCTATATTTATTATTTTATTTTTATTCATATTAAAGTTCATTTACAGTTTTAAAATTTAATTTAACAAATTCTTTTAATTCATGCTTTTTCATAACTTCTCGAGCTTTATTTTTTATATTTGGATTTGACGAACCTAAAGGGATATTAACTTTTGAAATAACTCTTAATTTATCTATTTGTTTTAAAAAATAGTATCTAGCAATAATTGAAGCAGCAGCTACTGCAATATATTTTGTTTCTGCTTTTGTTTCAAAGAAATCAATTTTACTAATATTTTCAATACCAGTTGCTTTTAAATATTTATAATAGAGATTCTCACTAGCGAATTGATCCATTACTATTTTTGTAGTAAATATATTATATTTTTCTAAATTATTAAGAGCATTATTATGTAATATTGCCTTTAAAATATTCCCATTTTGATATTTTTTATACAAATTATTATATTCAAGAGGATTTATTTCAGATATTTTATATGAAATAAATCCCTTAATTTTTTGATATATATCAATAATTTTTTCATCAGTTAAAAATTTTGAATCCTTAACACCTATTTTTGTTAAAAAATCTATTTGTTCTCTTTCTACATAACATGCACAAACAACAAAACCACCAAAGAAATCACCAACACCAACTTCATCACTTCCGATAATATCAAAAGAATTTTGAATATCTTTAAAATTTGATATTGATTCTTTAATAAAAATGTCTTTTTTATTTGTAGTTTTTATCTCAAAACCTAATTTTTGATATCAACTCAAAGATTCCGAACCTTGAAACATCACCTTTTTTGTGTTATAAATTGTAATGGTACAATCTTGTATTTTATATAATGATTTTATATTTGGGTTATTTGAGTTGATTCTATACTTATAGATTTTTTTATTAAGTTCATAAATCTCTTTATCTTTTAATAAAATTACAATATTATTCATAAATACCTTCAATTTATAATATTTTATATTAATATATAATGTATATATTTAATAATAATTTTTGGGAGAAAAAAATGTTTTTTAATGATGAAAATGAATTTGACATTTATTCAGATAATCTATCAGATGATTTAAATGATAATATTGATGATGATGATCCATATGCTTTTGATGATGATGACCCTTATTCATTTGGCGATGAAGATTCTACTACAAATGACGAAAATGTTGACTTTGAGTTAGAAAAACAAATTGCTGAAGAAAAACATAAAATGGAAATGGCTCGTCTTGAAGCTCAAAGAAAATCAAGAGAGAGATTAGGACAATTAAACAAGGGAGCTTTTTCAGCTTCAGCTGCTCCTACAACTTCTATTAGTGTTGCTCCTGTTAGTGCGTTTGATACAAGTTTGGATACTTCTTCGAATATATCAGATATTTTTGTAGAACAAAATCCATATGCTTTTGAAGATAATTATGTTACTACTCAAAGAGTTGCTGATAGTTCTGATGCTACATCTGATACTCAAGTAAAAATGATGAAACCGATTGTTGTTGAAAAATACTTAGTTAAAAAAGTTGTTCAAACTAATAAGATTACAGTTATATTTTCTTGATTAATTTCATTTGGTATTACTGCTGGTTTAGCATTAATACTTTTAGCTTACTTTGGAGTTGATGAATCAAGAGTAGGTGGTCTTGCTGCTCAATTTAGTTTTTTAGAAAATGATATTTGATGAGTTGCTGCTGGTGCTACTGTTGGTCTTTTATTAGCTCTTTTATTAACAATGATTATTATGATTGTATTCCTTCATAAGAAAACTACAATTATAAACATAACAATTAAAGAAAAAGCTGAACAAATGGCTGCTAAAGAAGCTTTAGTTCAAAGAGCTAGAGAAGAAGCTATTAGACGTTATAAAATTGAAAAAGCAAAACGTGTTATTGCTGATCATCAAAAAAAGAAAGATGTTATTGAGAAAAGCAAAAAAGATGTTTCTACTGTTGCTTCACTTAAAAAACTTATCTTTAATAGTGAAGAAATTAATGATTATGCATTAACAAATTCTAATTTTGAAAAATTAGTTATATCACCTAGAATTATTCAAGATGGTAATAAATTAAATATTCTAAAAAATTATAATAATGTTTTTATTAATCAATTTAAATTAATTAACTCTCCTTTTGCAGAAAATAAAGAATTTGAAGCAACATCTGATAAATTACATGAATTATTACAAATTAAAAATAATGCAAATTTAAAATTAATTTCTCCATTCTATCTTTATGAAGTTTCTAATGTTGAAACAGGTTTATCTTTATCAACATGAGAAATGGATAGTGAAAAAGTTAAACAAATTTTAATTACTAAACCAACGAAAATTAAAAATAATTTCTTAATTACTAATTCTAACATTCCTGTTTCAAATGATTTTATTTCAAAATTATTTAGTGAAAAACTATCATATGAAAATAAAGAAGATGAAAGAGATATGAACTTAATTATTTATTCAAATAATTCAGAAATTAAAGATGACTTAAAAGAGACAATTAATAGTTTCTCAAATTATTTAGAAAAAACACCAGAAACTCAAATTCTTATTTTAGATGGTATTTGCTATATTTCTTCAATTGTTTCAATTGGATTTATGGAACCAGAGTTAGATGATAAATCAGCTGATGAAATTAAAAAAATCTTAATTGATCAAATTAAAATTGATGCAAAATTCTTCAAAAGACTTAATAAAACAATATAGTAAAAATAGATATATCAATATATCTATTTTTTTTATTTCATATGGTATAATTTTTTTGTATAAAGAAAGAGTTTTTAACTCACCTGATATATTGTTTTTTTAAAAATTGATAATAGGTTAATAAGCTTTTAATATGATAAAACTTTTGTTTTATATATCACTTATTTATATATACATTGAAAAGATTTAAGGAATTTTAATGGTTCAAAAAAATAACAGCCCCTTGATTACTTCCAAGTCAAATATATCACACATGAATGTTATTGATAGTGATGGAAAAAATTTAGGTAAAATGACTAAAGAAGATGCTTTATCTCTTGCTGAGAGAGATCAATTAGATTTAGTTTTATTTAGTTTTAAAGATAATCAAGCATTTGTTAAAATATTAGATTATGGAAAATTTAAATTTGAACAAAATAAAAAGAAAAAACAAAATACTAAAAATCAAGTAATAACTAAAAAGAAAGAAATAAAAGTAAAACCATTAATAGGCGATCATGATTTAAAAATTAGAGCTAAAAATGCTTTAAAATGACTTGATGAAGGTAATAGAGTTTCATTTGTTATTGAAGTAAGAGGAAGAATTTCTTCTAAGCCAGAACTTGTTGATATTGTTCATGAAAAGTTTATTGAATTATTAGAAGATAAAGGCGTTATACAAATTTCAAAAAAAAGAATTAGTAGCACTAGATTTGAAACATTAATTGTTCCAAAAAAGTAATTAAATTTTTAAAGGATTAAAAAAATGAAAGTTAAACAAAAAACAAAAAAAGCAGCAGCTAAAAGGTTCACTGAAACAAAATCTGGTGAACTAAAAAGAAAACATGCTTATAGATCACATATGGCTGTCGGTAGTACAACAAAAGCTAAAAGACATCTAAAAAAAGATGGATTAGTTCATAAAAGTGATCGTAAAAGATATGAACAATGTTTATAATAAATTTAAATTTGAAAAGTAGAGGATAAAATGAGAGTAAAAGGCGGACCAAGTACTAGACATCGTAGAAAAAAATGACTGAAACAAGCTGAAGGTTATTGAGGAACTAGACATGTTACTTATAAAGTAGCTAAACAAACTGTAATAAGAGCTTCACAGTATGCTTATAGAGACAGAAGAAAAAGAAAATCAGATTTTAGAAAATTATGAATCGCAAGAATCAACGCTTCTGTTAGAGAAGAAGGTTATACATATTCAAAATTTATTCATGCATTATCTGTAAAAAACATTGCTCTTAATAGAAAAATGTTATCTGAAATGGCTATTAATAATTCTGATGAATTCAAAAATTTAGTTAAATTTGTAATGAATTAATTATTTAACTAATATCAATATATAAATTTAAGGTTTAAAATGTCAAAAGTATTTTTTTGTAAAAATTGTAATAAATTCGCTCGTATTTTAGATGATCAAAAATGTGAAGTTTGTAGAATGTCGATTGATGAAATTGATTTTTTATTTCAAAATCATCCTGAATTTTTCAAACAAAATGGTGAAGAAGTTTCAAAATCAAAACAAGGTTTAACTGAAACTAGAATTATTGAAATTGAAAAACAAGAAATTAAAGACGCAAGAGATATTTTATCTTTGGAAAAAGATAAAGATATTATTGAACAAATAGATACAAATGAAATGATTGAAAAACAAATAAAAGAAGAAGAAGATCGTTTAGTTAATGAAGAAATTGAATTAGAAAAAGAAAGAGAAAGAATTCTTAGAAATATTCAATTAGAAGAAGATAGATTAGCTGAAGAAGAAGAAACTAGATTAGCAGAAGAAATAGCAAAACAAGAAGCTGAATTAGAAGAAACTAGATTAGCAGAAGAAAAAGCAAAACAAGAAGCTGAATTAGAAGAAACTAGATTAGCTGAAGAAAAAGCAAAACAAGAAGCTGAATTAGAAGAAACTAGATTAGC
>SAMEA5043647__coassemble_617_pt1 | contig 25585 bp, 40 predicted proteins | sample SAMEA5043647__metabat2_low_PE_002 | metagenome-assembled genome bin SAMEA5043647 (sample SAMEA5043647) | Gadus morhua | reverse complement strand
TTAACAAATTCAGCAGTAATAATACTAGGAACTATTGGTTTAGATGGAGAACCTTCAATTGAATATTTATCAATAGAAGAATTTCCTCAATTAGAAATATTACCTAGTTTTATATTTTCACTATATGTTAATTTAATTCCATTATTATAAATTCTGATTATTCCATTAAAAGCATTAGCACCAATATTTGTAACACCAAGTGCAGAGATACTAGTTAGATTAGTTGCTCCATTAAAAGCATTAGCACCTAAACTCTTAACTGAATTTGGTAAAGTTATTGCAGTTACTTGAGTATCATTTTGAAAAGCACCAGGAGCAACACTAGTTGCACCAATAAATTCATCAGCAATAAAAATACCATCAAATCTGCCCAATGCATCTGATCATGAACTTCTAAAATATATTAATTCATCAATAAATGTACTAGTAATAACTCCCCCAGTAATTTCTGGATACGGTTCAGTAGGTTTAATATATACATATCTACTGCTAGTGCCTCATATATCAATATTACTAATAGTAATTTTTGCACTATATGTTAATTTAATTCCTTTATTAATTATTCCTGTTGTTCCTTTAAAAGCATCAAAAGCTATACTTGTTGCACCAAGTGCAGAAATAGATTTTATACTAGTATTGTTTAAAAAAGCATTAAATGAAATATCAGTAACTGAATTGGGAAATATCACTGAACTTACTTCAGTGATATTTTCAAAAGCAAGAAGAGCAACACTAGTTGCATCAACAAAATCAGTTTCAACTAAAGAACCATCTCAACCAGGTATTGTTTTTTTATTAGCAATTACCTTTCTAACATAATCGTTAGTAATGATACCTCCAATAGGTGGTTCTATTCTATTTTCAGCAATTTTTATATTAGAAATTAATGAATTATTATCATTATTTAGAGTTGAGTTAGAATTACTAATTAAAGTACCAGCTACTAAACCTGAAATACTAAGTGCTCCTAGTGTAAGTAATATTGGTAAAGTAATTTTTTTTATTTTTTTATTCATTTTTATACATATCCTTTAAATTTAAAGTAATTTATTAGATTTTAACATATTTAAAATAATGTTTAAAATTCACGACTTTATATGAAAAAAAAATATTAATAATTAAATTAATATTTTTTAGTTAATATTTTTTTCTTTTTCTAACAGCTTCTGATTTCAGTCTTGCTCTAAGACCAGGCTTTACGTAAAATTGATGAGGTTTAATATCTCTTCTAGTTTCATTTGCAATTCTTCTAAATTTCTTAATTGCATCTTCTAAATTATTTTCAACAATAATTGTTCTTGACATATATTTTATCACCCCCTCATTTTATTAAAAATTAATTTTTAATACATTATATTTATAACACTACTTTTTATTAATTTTTGATAATAAAAGAAAAATAATTAAATTTGATTAAATAAATTTCTATTTAAAATCTTTCATATACAAAAATAATAAAATATTTCTAATAAAAGTATTATTTATAAACAGGATTAGTAATTTCTTAATTTAGATATTAAATGTGCCATTTGGCATAATCCATATTATAAATATTCTAAAAATCTTAATCAATTTCATTTGCTTTAATATTACAAATATTTTCTTTTACTTGTTGATTAATTTAATCATTTAATTCAGTAAAAGCATATTGTTTTAAATAAACATTTTTATTTATTTCTGATTTCTTATTTCTAAATTGCAATAGTATTGTTAGATATTAAACCATATTATTAAAAAGTGATTCTATATAAAAAAAACATACTTAAGTATGTTTTTTTATTTTTATATTCTTAATCTTCTATATTTTCAATTATATTAATACACTAAATATTTTTATTATTTAATATCTTTCATATGTGGAAATAATAAAACATTTCTAATAGAAGTATTATTTGTAAATAACATTACTAATCGATCAATTCCAAGACCAAGTCCGCCAGTTGGTGGTAATCCATATTCTAAAGCTTCTAAAAAATCTCAATCAATTTCATTTGCTTCAATATTACCAAGATTTTTTTCTTTTACTTGTTCATTAAATCTATTATATTGATCAATCGGATCATTTAATTCAGCATAAGCATTAGCATATTCTTTTTTACCAATGAAAAGTTCAAATCTTTTAGTAAATCTTTTATCAGCATAATCAATTTTAGATAAAGGTGAAATTTCAATTGGATGACCGAAAACAAATGTTGGTTGAATACATTTTTCTTCACAGAATTTTTCAAAAAAACAATTAACAACATGGCCATAATTCATTTGGTGTTTTTCTAAAAAAACATCATTTTTTTTAGCTATTGCAACAGCTTCTTCATTTGTCATTTTTCCTCAAAAATCAACACCTGTTTCTTGTTTAATAAAATCTACCATATGAATTGATTTAAAATCATTTTTAATATTAATTTCATAATCTTGGTAATCAACTTTTTCAATGTTAATTTTTTCAGCAACATAGTGAATAATATCTTCAACTAATTTCATTGTTTCTTCCATACCAATATAAGCAGTATATGCTTCCATTGTAGTAAATTCAGGATTATGAGTTGAATCCATTCCTTCGTTTCTGAAAAGTCTACCAATTTCATAAACTTTTTCAAAACCACCAACAATTAATTTTTTTAAAGGAAGTTCTGTAGCTACTCTTAAATAGAACTCTTTATTTAAAGTATTATGATGAGTAGTAAATGGTCTAGCATTAGCACCACCTAATATAGGTTGAAGTACTGGTGTTTCAACTTCAAAATATCCAAGTGAATCCATATAGTTTCTAATAAGAGTAACAATTTTTGAACGCATAATAAATGTATTCATAGAATTTTCATTAACAATTAAATCAACATATCTATGTCTAGCTCTTAATTCTTCATCAACAAGACCATGAAATTTTTCTGGTAAAACTTTCAATGATTTTGAAATTATTTTTAAAGAATAAACATCTAATGTTATTTCACCAGTATTAGTTTTCATAGCAATACCATCAACAGTGATAATATCACCAATATCAAGTTTGCTATATTTTGAAAAAACTTCTGGATATTTTTTCTTATTAATATAAATTTGTAATGAACCTGAAAAATCTTTAATAATACTAAAGCCTTGTCTAATGTTTAAAACTCTTCCACATAATGTTTCAGTATCTAAATCTTTTTCAACTAATTCACTTTTTGAAAAAGAGTTATATTTGTTTTCAAAATCTTTTAATATTAACGTTCTTTCAACTTTTTCAATTTGATATGGATCTTCATTATCATCTTGTAAATCCGTTAATTTTTTTCTTCTAATTAATTCTTGATCATTAAATTTTCTTTGCATATGTATCCTTAAATTTAAATATAATAGAGAAACTATATTTTTACTCTTTTAATTATAATTAAATATATTATAATTAAAATTAATTAAATCTTATTTCAAGGAATATAATGGACCTCGCTGAACATAGCATTATCAAAAATTTAACTTATATAATTGTTGATTCACAAATGGCTCAAATTGGTGAAATTATCGGTTTAGGAATAGCTTTACTAATTCTTATTTTTTGTTCAACTTTTTTTTCAGGTAGTGAAACTGCTATTACTACAACAACTGAATTTCAATGAAATAATTATATTAAAAATAAAAAACATAAAAAATCACATACTCTTGTTCTTAAATTATTAAATAATTATAAAGATACATTATTAACCATTTTAATAGGTAATACATTAGTAAATGTTGCTGCTACAACAATATCAACTTTATTTTTTACAAAAATAGCTATTGTTGCTGGTATTGGTGATATCGAAACCTTTTCACTTGTAATGGGTACTGTTTTAATGACAATTATTATCCTTATTTTTGGTGAATATATGCCAAAATCATTTGCTAGGAATCATAATTTAAAATATATGCAATTCTCTATTTATTTAATTTATAGTTTTTATATTTTCTTCTTTCCAATTACAAAATTATTAAATATCTTATCAAAAAATAAAAAAGAGAAGATTGTTTCTGAAAATGAACTTTCAGCATTAATTGATATTGTTAAAAGAGAAGGTGTTCTTGAAACACAAGAAGCTAATCTTGTTAAAAACGCTATTGAATTTGATGATACATCTGTTGAAAAACTTCTAACTAATATTAAAGATATGGAATATGTTAAATACGAAAATAATAATAAAAATATATTAGATAAATTTCTTTCTACAGATTATTCAAGATTACCTGTAATTGATCTTAATAATAAATGTATTGGAATCTTGAACTATAAACAATTCAATAAAGAATATTACAAAAATAAAAATTTTGATATTAAAACAATTCTTCATCCGATTGCTTCTGTTTCAAAAAATACTAATTTAAATGTTGTTCTAAGATTAATGCAAATTTCTCAAAATCATATGATTGTTATTAAAGAAGATAACGAAGATGAAAGTATTGTTGGTTTTATTACATTAGAAAACGTTTTAGAAGTTCTTGTTGGAAAAATTAATGATGAAACTGATGATTTTAAAATGATTCAAAAAATAAATGATTACACTTGAATTATCAATGAAGATGCTAATGTTCATAATTTTTTAAAAAATGATTTAAAAAGAGATGAATACTTATTAAGTGATGAAAATATGATTTTTATGGATTGAATAACTGAACAATTTCCAAATGATAAAATTGAAAATAATTTATTTTTAAAGCATGATTTTTGTGACATTTATTGTATAAAAGATTATAAATTAAATAAATTAAAATTTATGATTGAAATGAGAATATAAAATGAATACATTTAACTTAAAATCAAAATATTTTTTTGGTAGAAAAGCTATTGAAAATTTAAACGAAGTTTTTAAAGATAAAAAATATCAAAAAGTAATGATTACATATGGAACTGGTTCTATTAAAGCTAACGGTATTTATGATGAACTAATTGAAATTTTAAAAGCAAATAAAATTGATTATATTGAACATGCAAATATTTTAGCAAACCCAAGACATGATGATATTTTTGAAGCATCTGTAAAAGCTAGAGAAAATAATGTTGATTTAATTATTGCTGTTGGTGGCGGTAGTGTTATTGATGCTAGTAAAGTTATTGCTATTTTAGCTACTAATGAAAATTATACTGATGCATGAGATTATGTTATTAATAATCAAGAAGCAAAAAATCCAGCTATTGATTTAATATCTATTATTACTTTAGCAGGAACTGGTAGTGAAAATAATGCTGGTAGTGTTATTACTAATTTAGATTTAAAAGAAAAAAGAGCTGTTTCAACTGAAAGTGCTATTCCTTTTATTGTAATAGAAGACCCATCTTATACTTTTAGTTTAAGTGAATATCAAACTAGTTGTGGAATTTTTGATATCTTTTCACATTTATTAGAACAATATTTTTCACCAAATACTTTTGATTGAACAAAAGAAATTATTTTTGCAAATATTAGAAACACAATTAATAATGCTAAGAAACTTGCTATTAATCCAAATGATTATGATGCTAGAGCTAATATTTTATGAACATCTTCAATGGCATTAAATGGAATAACATCATTTAATTCTGGTAGTGATTGAGAAGTTCATACTATTGAACATGGAATCAGTGCTGTTTGAGATGTTGCTCACGGAGCTGGTTTAGCTTTAATTACACCAACATATATTAAAATAAGATCTGATAAAGAAGAATGATTTAAAGAAAAATCATTAAAATTAGCAAGAGAAGTTTTTAATGTTCAAACAATTGATGAATTAATTTATGAGTTAAATGAATTCATTACTTTATTAAAATTACCAAAAAAATGAACTGATTTTAAAGAAATAAAAACAATTCAAAAAAATGATATTGAACATGTTGTGAGACATGCCCTTGAAACAAATGGTAAATTAGATAAAAGTCTTTATATGGAAATTATCAATAATATCGATTTATAAAATTAAAATTCTTCATATAAAATATGGAGAATTTTTTTTGATATCTTATTCTTAATTCTAAAGAATCTGCTTCTTGAAATAAAAAGGTCGTATCAAGATTTATTATGAATAAAAGTTGATTCAAAAAATAGTCTTTCATTTTCAGAAAAGTAATCGAAGATATTCAATATTGATAATTGATCTTTTTTAAAATTTTCTTGTTTCATCATCCCATCATAAATAACTGTTTTATATTTTAAAACTATTCTATTTATCATATATTTGTTCAACTTTTTATTACTATCTATCATTTTAAAACCTATAAATATCAATATTATAAAGATAAAAAAATAATTCTTTTAATAATATATATAGATAAAAACAGTTCAATATATTGAAAAAATAAAGTATAAAAATAAAATTTTATACTACTTATCCTTATGACTAAAAAAATTGGATTCTCTAGTGTTTTATTATTTTTAACTTATTTATTAGTTTCACTTTTTCTATGATTAGTTAGAATAAATAATTTACTATTAATAATTCCAATAATAGTGATTATCATTCTTTTAATAATTTTAAGGATTAATTATTGAAAGATAATATTAGTCTGCATAATTATTAGTTTCTTTTTATTAATGTATTTTTTCTTAAAAGATAAATATGATTTGAAATCGTTATTATCTTTTTTAAACATAAATTATAATTTTGATAAATTTAAAAATATTTCCATGGATTATATTGGAAATTTATATAGTGGTAATAATCTTGAATTAATTAATATCATTATTTTTAATACCAAAAATTATGATTCTGATATTATGAACAACATTATTGATTTAAATATTTTGCACTTATTTGTTTTAAGTGGATTGCATTTAAATTTTATTAGTTTCTTATTTGATAAGATATTTAAAAATAAGATTAAATTTTTAAGTAAAATAAAATTCCCTTTTATTCTTTTGCTTTGTTATTATGTTGATTTTGGTATTGGTAGTATTAGAGCATTAATAACTATCTTTATTAAAGAGTTTATTAAAGATGATAAATATCGTAATTTAAAACAAACAACAATTGTAGCTTTAATCTTTTCAACATTATTTATTAATGATCATTTTTCAATAGTTTATCAATTAAGTTTTAATAGTTGTTTTGTAATTGCAATTATTAATGATTTTTTTAAATTGAATAAGATTACTAAAACTCTATTAATTAATTTCTTTTTAATCATCTTCAATTTCTTTATTATTATTTCAATTAATAATTCAATAAATCTGCTCTCAATATTTTCAACATGAATCTTTAGTAACTATATTTTATTAATATTTGTTTTCCTATTTATAACAATGTGATTCCCATTCATGATAATAATTAATAATTTCATACTTGAGCTCATTGTTAATATTTTAAAAATAAGTAATTTCTTTGATCAAAAGATTATTATTAAAGATGTTAATAAAAACTTTGTTATCATTTATTATGAAATATGATTATTTTGATTAATATTTTTTTTAAAAAGAAAAGAAAAAATAGTAAAATTATTTTATTAAACTTATAAGGATTTACAAATGTCAAATATTTTAACAAGTGCTGAACTTCTTCAATTAGAATCAGAAAAAAAAGAAATTATTATTGAAATAAAAGAATTAAAAGAAAAACTAATTAAACTTGAAAAATAATTAATTTTCATTAAATATATGTCTAAAAGAAGAGTAAATTTTAAAATTTACTCTTCTTTTTTTTCTGTTTATGTTTCTAAAATATTGCATTTATTTAAATATGTGATAATATACAAATGTTGGAAAGTGGGACAAAGTGTATGATAATTGGTCAATTCAATCATAATCTAGATACTAAGAATCGTTTAATGATTCCAGCAAAAATTAGAGCTAATATAAATACATCAGTAGTTATCACGTTAAGTGTTGATGGATGTCTTGAAGTTAGAACTCTTGATGAATTCAATATTTTTACTGAAAAATTTACAAATATTGATTCTTCAAGTGAAAGAGAAAGAATCATTTCTCGTTGAATTTTTGCTAATTCTCAGATGGTTGATATTGATAGTGCAAACCGAATATTAATACCTAATAATCTTTCTAACAAAGCAAATATAAAAAATGAAACACTTATAATTGGCTTAAAACATAAAATTGAAGTTTGAAATCCTGCGATTTTCAATGAAAAGCAACAAGATGCTGAATTAAATATTAAAAATCTTTTTAATAAAGATGAGTAATATTCATGAAAGTGTTTTATTAAACGAATTAGTTGATAACGTTGTTATTAAAGAAGAAGGAATTTATTTAGATGCTACCCTTGGAAGAGGCGGGCATAGTAAATTAATTCTAGAAAAAATTTCAAAGAAGAATGGTCAGCTAATTGTTTTCGACCAAGACATTGAAGCAATTGATCACTTTAGAGAATATCTTTTTGAAAATAAAATTGAAAATGTAATTCTAATTAAAAGTAATTTTAAAAATATTATTTCTGAACTAAAAGAAAGAAATATTTCTAAAATAGATGGAATCATTTTTGATTTAGGAGTTTCAAGTCCTCAATTAGATAATCCTAAAAGAGGCTTTAGTTATAAAAATGATGGCAACCTGGATATGAGAATGGATCTTCAAAACCCTTTTTCAGCTTTTGATGTAATTAATAATTACGATGCTAAACAATTGAATCAAATCTTTTATAAATATGGTGAAATCAAAAAACCATATTTTGTTAGTAATGAAATTATTAAACAACGAGAAATAAAAACGATAGATACAACTTTTGAATTAGTAGATATTATTAAAAAAAGTATCAATCCTAAATTATTATATAAAGCAAAACATCCAGCAAGACAATATTTTCAAGCAATTAGGATTGAAGTTAATAATGAAATTAATTTATTGAAACAATCAATAACAGATGCAATAAGTCTTTTAAATCATAATTCTAGAGTTGGAATAATAACATTCCATTCTTTAGAAGATAAAATAGTAAAACATCTTTTTAATGATTTAACAACTTCAAATGTGCCTAAAGAAATACCAATTAAAAATGAAGTAATTCCATATGAATTATTTAACAGAAAAGCAATTTTACCTACTGATGGTGAAATTGAAAATAATAAAAGAGCAAGATCAGCAAAATTAAGAATATTAATTAAGAAATAAAGGAACTAAAAATGAATCTAAACGACCAAATATTTACGATATTAACATTAGGGAATAAGAATTCAACAATACAGTTATTCAAAAAATGAAAAGATGAATTTATTATGTTATATTCACATCATTTTGATACTAAAAAACTATTCAAGAATGATATGATTATTAACTCTATTAAATACGAAAAAGTAATTAAAGATGAAATTGCAAGAGCTTCTAAATTTATCAATATTCAAATTGCTAATATTACAATTATTACAAGTTATTCTAAACTAAGACATGAAACAAAGTTAATCGAAAATATCCCACTTTCAAAAAAATACGTTAACAGAGATTCATGAGAAAAAGAAATTAAAGATTCTGAATATATTCAAAAAAAGATCAATTCAGAAGATGAAGTTATTTTAAAAGTAGAAGATATTGAATATGAAATTAATGGTCAAATTCACCATACTATTAATGAAGAGTTAAAAGTTCATAATAGATTAAATATTAAAGTTTCTATAATCAAGATGAATAAGAAAATTTATAATGATTATTTAAATCCTTTTAATGACTTAAATATTAATGTTGATAAATTTATGCCTAAGTGTATTAATTTTGATATTGACGCTACTAAAAACAATAATACAAAACTATATTTTGACTTATGTAATGATTCTTTATTAATATCTATTTATAAAAATTCAAAAATCATATATTTTGAAAAAAATACTGAATTTAGCTATAAATTCTTAATTAATGAACTAGTTTCAAGAACTGGTAATAAAATTGAAAAAGAACATTTTAGAAAAATATTAAACCAATCAAATATGGAATATTCTGATGATAAAGTTGTATTCCAAAGACTTTCAGAAAAAGCTGTAAATATGGAATCAACAACTAATAGAGATATCTCTACTTGAATTGTTGACTATACAAATAATATAAAAAACTATATTGAATTTATTCATGATACTTGAAGAAAAAATAATCAAAATATTAATGAAGTTCACCTTTATAGTGAAAACAGATTTATTAATAAAGGTTTTAATACTTGATATATAAAGAATAAAAGAAACTTTTCTTTTCATATATTAGAAGTTGAAAATAAATTTGATAAAAATAATATTGCAACTACAGTTGAAGCTCAACATATTCTAAAATCAAAGAATAACTATAATAAGTTACTTTCTAGAATAAATGTAAAAGCGTTTAAAATGTCAAGTAAACTTCTTAAAAATTAATTTTTAAGAAGTTTTTTCTATTTATATATCTATATTTAATAATAAAAAAAAGATATAAAATTATCTTTTTAAAAGTATATTATTATACTAAGCTAAAAGAATTTTATACTTTTTAAGTAGTTATATCAATCTATTTATGTAGTTTTAAAACCAGATTTATCAATTATCTTAAGTAATTCATTTTTTAAAAATTCAAAATCTAATCTTTTTAAATTTTTAATTAAGTGATCTGCTAATTTTGATTTTGAACCTATAAATGAAAAATAATCTTTATTCAAATGATTATTTGTGTTTCAACTAAAAAACATCTTATTTTCATAAAGATATTTTTCTATTGGTAGAAAATTTTAAATACCTTTCAATCCTGTATTTTCTTGATTTATATAATTTTCATTTCCTTCTTTTTTAAATAGATATTGATTTTCAAGAATTGTGAAATTTGTTTTTTTTGTTTTTTATCTAAGTCTCAGTCATATACAAATCAAATAAGATTATTTTATACATAAAATTATGAGCTCTATTTAAACTTATTAAACTTTTATCTCCTCCATGTGTTCCATTTTCATCATCAATAAATTAATTTAGTATTTTTTAATTTATTGCTGATGAAGATACTTTTAAAGTATAGATTTATAAAAGATAATAAATGATAATCTTTTATCTATAAGAAATAAATATTTGAAAAATAAATCCAATAATAAAATTTATTTTTTATTATTTTATTCTATTTGCTATAAATATAAATAGGGGTATAGTTCAATGGTAGAACTACGGACTTCAAATCCGTGTGTTGTGGGTTCGAGTCCTGTTACCCCTGCCATTTTAAATTTATTCATATTAAATAAAAAAAACGATAATTAAATTATCGTTTTTTTTATTATTTATTTTTTATCTTTAGAATCTGATTCATCATCATTAAGATCAATAGTAAAATCATCTGAATTTTCAAAAAGGTCTTCTATTGCTTTTGTTTCATTACCAATATTACCTTCGGCTTTTAATTTCTTAGAAATAATTGAATCCATAGCATTTTTACGTTTTTGTTCAACTGCATCTGGAGGTAATTTTTTATATTTATGAATATAATCAATTTGATCTTTTATAATTGTTTCTAATAAAATTAAAGTTTCAACTATTAAATCTAATTCAAATCTATTTTCTGAAATAATTTTTTTAGCTTCTTCATATTCTTCACGAATTATTTTTTCAATTTGATCATCTATTTCTCTTGATTTTGATTCTGAGAAATCTTTCATAAATTGATTTTGATTGCCTTCACTAGCAATGAATTGAGTTAAACCAACTGGATACATACCAAGTTGCATAACCATCATTTTAACAGTTCTTGTTACTTTATAGAAATCATTACTAGCGCCAGTAGTTATCATATCAGCACCATAAATAATTTCTTCAGCAGCTCTACCACCAAGTGTCATTCTAATAATTTGTAATAATTCTTTTTTAGTTTTAATATTACTTTCTTTTGTTTTAGGTGTTTGCATAGTATAACCAGCAGCATTACCTCTTGGAATAATAGTTATTTTTTCAACAACTTCAGCATTATCTGTATATAAACCAACTAAAGCATGACCAGCTTCATGATATGCTACTAATCTATTTTCTTCTTCTGAAATAGTTCTACTTTTTTTAGCAGGTCCAGCTATAACTCTATCGATAGCTTCATCTAAATCATCCATAGAAACTATTTTTTTATTTTCTCTAACAGCTAATAAAGTAGCTTCATTAATAACATTTTCTAATTGAGCACCACTAAATCCTGGTGTTCTTCTAGCTATATCAGCTAAACTAACTGCTTTACCTATTTTTTTATTTCGAGAATGGATTTTTAAAATTTCTTCTCTTTCTTTAATATCAGGTAAATTAACACTAATATGTCTATCAAATCTACCAGGTCTTAAAATAGCATCATCTAGAACATCTAATCTATTTGTAGCAGCAATAACAATAACACCTGTAGAAGTATTAAAACCATCCATCTCAGCTAATAATTGATTAATGGTTTGATCAGCGATACCGCCGCCTCCACCAACAACATCATTTTTACCTCTTTTAGAAGCTACTGAATCTATTTCATCAATAAAGATAATACTTGGTGCTACTTTACGAGCATTTTTAAATAAATCTCTTACTCTTTTTGCTCCAACACCAACTAACATATCTTCAAATGAAGAACCTGATGCTTCAAAAAATGGTACACCAGCTTCACCAGCAACAGCTTTTGCTAATAAAGTTTTTCCTGTTCCAGGTGGTCCATATAAAATTACACCTTTTGGAGTTCTAGCACCCATTTCAACATATTTTTCTGGATTTTTTAAATAATCAACAACTTCTGATAATTCAAATTTTTCTTCATTAATACCAGCGACATCTGAAAATAATGTTGTTGATTTACTAATTTTTGCTAAAGATTTACCCATACCAAAAATAGAGTTTGCACCACCTTCACCTGTTTGAGATTTCAATAATTTAAATGAAATAGCAAACATACTAACTATTAGAATAATTGGTAACAGTAAAGAAAATAAACTTAATCAATTGAAAGGAGTTGGCGGAAATAAAGCTGATTGACTAGCTTGTCCTAATCAATTTGAAATATAAATAAATGGTTTATCTTTATCATCTATTATTGCTGATCTATTAAAATTAGCTTCATCATTTATTGTATAAAATGGAGTATTATTTGAATTAATAATTGTAGGCATTGAATTATTTGTTTTTTGTGAAACTAATAATTTAGCAGGAGTTGCAGGAGGGTTAAAAGTAAAATTAACATTCCCAAAAGTTAACATTTTTTCTATTGCTTCAGTATTTACAACTTTCAATTCTTTTTCAGTACTATCTGGTCTATTTTCTTCTATATAATAAGTAGAAACTGAAAAACTAATTGGAACTGTATAATTATTTGCAGGACTAGGCGTAACAGTTGGAGGTACAACAACTATGTTTGTTTTCTTTGCTATTTGAGGTAAAAATCCTATAATTTCGTCAAATATAACTGTTTCTAATTTTTGTTTAATATCAATAGGATCAGGAAATTCAAAACCTGCTTGATATCCTTTTTTATTTCTTTCAATAATAGATGCTGATGATGAACCACTTGAAATATTTTTCTTAGCATTATCTCCAATAAGTCCAGGAATTTCATAAGTACCATCACTTAGTTTTGTGAATGAAAATCTAAGTGTTCCATTATTAGCATAAGCTCAATAATCATTAGCTAATCCAGGTTGTCTTTCAACATGAATATCATCATTTAAAATAATTTTTTTATATCCTGAAATTTTATCATCTTTTAAATAAAAATAATCAGAACCTTTTGAGTCTTTACTTGTTGTTGCTATTAATGCTGATACATTAAGAATTGTTGGACCTGGAATAAATGCTTGATAAACAAATACTCCAATAATTGATAAAAATGCTGAAAGAAAAAGTAAACTAACACCTGTTTTTATTAATTTTTTCTTTTTAATTTCTGGTGTATCAGCTTTTAAATCTGTTTCTTCATGTCCTTTTTTTAATTTTGGAGCTTGTTCTTTTTTATCAGCATTAGTTCCATTAATCTTTTTGTCTTTTTCTGCTTTTTCTTCAGCTGCAAATTTTAGATATAGATTTTTCTTAATTAAATTCATTATTAATCCTTATTAATATTTTCTTAGAGATCATTATTATTTATAAAATCATCAGATAAAATTCCTATAAATGGTAAGTTTCTGAAATAACCTTTGTAATCCAAACCAAAACCAATAATAAAATGTAATGGAATTGAAAAACAATAATAATCTGGTTCTAATTCAATTTTTCTTCCTTCTTTTTTATTAATTAAGGCAATGATTTTAACGTCTTTTGCACCTAATTGTTTTAATAGATCAACAACCATTTTAATTGTTTTACCAGAGTCAATAATATCTTCTATTATGATAATTTCTTTATCTTCAACATTGAAGTTAATATCAGTTACTAACTGTGGTTCAATAACTGCTTTAGTTTGCCCCATAAAAGAATTTATAGTAATGAAATCTAAAGTATGAGTCACTCTTAACTTGGGGATTATCGCTCCAATAAATGGGATACATCCTTTTAATATACCAACGATGATTGGTTTTTTATCACTGTAATTAGTATTAATTCATTCAGCTGAAAGATTAATTCCTTTTTGAATTTCTTCTTCTGTAACTAAAACTTCTTTGATGATTTTTTTATAATTATTTTCGCTATAATTTCACATATTTTTCCTAATTCCTAAATTATATAATTTAAAAAAAAAAAATGTTATTATATGACTTTTCATAAAATAACATTATTTTTAATCTTGAAAACTAATAACAGAATCCAAGTCATTTAAAAGAAGTTTAATTTCCTTTTTATTGTTCAATTTACACCCAGCCGCAAATTTATGTCCACCACCATTATATTTTTTAGCGATATTATTTATTTGATATTTTCTAGAACGTAATGATGCTTTTCAAGCATTACCTTCCTCATCAAAATAAAAGGTTGCCCAAATATCTACATTTTCTATTTTTGATAATAAATAGGCTTTATTATTTAAATCTGTTAAATTATTTTTCATAATAAATTTCTTTGTAAAAATGAAATACCCAACATTATTTTTAGTAACTTTAATATTTTGTGAAATTTCAGCTTCAATTTTTAAGTTTTTAAGATTTTGAAGATAAATCTTATCTTGAATATATTGTTTGTCAAAATCATAATCATAAAATTTTCTAACTAATTCAAAAGTTGATGAAGTTGTATTAAGTTGCATTAAGTTACCAGTATCTGTTAAGATTCCAGCATATAAAAAATTACTTATTTCATAACCTAAAGTTTGTTTATTATTTTGAAGAATTCATCAACCAACCATTTCACTAGTTGAACTAATTTGGTCATCTACTCATTCATATTTTGCTATTTTTTCAATAAATGGGTGGTGATCAATTCTTATTGTACTTTTACATAATGTATGTTTTTGAGTTAATACTCTTGCTTCATTAGCTGTATCTAAAATCAAACCAATTGAATTAGAAATAAATTCATCACTAATTATTGTTTGATTATCTATCATAAAAATTTCATTTGAAGAAGTAATTTTTACGTTTTCTAAACCTATAATTTTTGCATCAATTCCTTTTGAAATTAAAAAACTTTTCATAGCACTAGCTGAACCTAGAGCATCAAAATCAGGATGAACATGAACAAAAATACTTACTTTTTTTGATTTGATAAGTGTATCGTATGTTTTTTTTATAATATCAGCGTGTTGTTTAATTAAATCCATATAATATATTACTCCTATTATCTTACTTTGATATCTTCTATTGCTTTATTTTCTAAATCTGTTAAAAAACTTAATGAATCTTCAAGTTCTTTTACAACTTCTACTTTAGGTTTTGTAATCGGATGCTTTGGAGCAAATAAAGAACAAGAATCATCATATGGTAATATTGAAGTTTCATAAGTATTAATTTTTTTAGCTAAATTAATAATTTCATTTTTATTATATGTTATTAACGGTCTAATAATAAGAGAATTTTCAACAACACTTGAAGATGAAAATAATGATTCAATTGTTTGAGAAGCTACTTGTCCTATAGCTTCACCTGTTGCTATTAAATCATAATGATATTTTTCTTTTAATTTTTCAGCAATTCTAAAAAAACTTCTTCTCATTAAGGCTATATTATACGACTTGTTTTCAACGTGATTCATTTCATGTTGGATTTTACTAAAATCACAAATATGTAAATTATAATTCATTAGTTTTCTATCTAAGCTAACAATATTAGCTAAATCAACAACTTTATTTAATGCTTCTTCTGATGTATGTGGAGGCGTTATAAAAGTTAAGAAATCAACAGCTAATCCTCTTTTCATTAATAAATGAGCAGCAACTGGAGAATCAATACCACCTGAAAGTAATAATAAACATCTACCACTACTATTAACAGGAAGTCCATTAGTACATTCAATTTTTTGAGAAAAAACAACTGCATAGTTCTTTTTAATTTCAATATTTATTTTGATATCAGGATTTTTAACATCAACTTTTATTTCATTATTTGCAAGAATAAAACCTGCAACCATATTCTTAATTTGAATAGAGTCTAGATAAAAAGTTTTATCAGATCTCTTTGATTCTATTTTAAAAGTTTTTTGAAAATTATCAACAATAATTTGATTAGCTGTTGTTTTAATTATTTCAATATCTTTATCAATAACATAACCAATAGAAAGATGAGCAAATCCTGGAACTTTAGTAATGATTGTAATTAGATTATCAATATCTTCACTATTTTCAACTTCAATTATTAAATGATCAAACTTATCAATAATTTTAACTTTAAAATCACTAATCGCTTTTTTTAAATTCTTAATTAATAGTGATTGAAAAAATTTTCTATTTTTTCCTTTTAATGTTAATTCACCGTATTTTAAATAAATTATTTTATTCATTTTCAACTTCTGAATAAAATCATTTTAAATCAGCCTCCGAAAATTCTGGACTAATACCAGTCACAATAAAATCTTCATATCATTTTGTTGCATTATTTATATAAGTGTTTTTAAAATCTTCTAACTCTAAGTCAAAATTAACTAATTCAACTCTTCTTTTAGTAACATCAACTTTTTTAGGATATAGATAATCTTCTACATTTAAAAAAGCAATAGCAAATACTCCTTTAGAAATATTTCTTAAATAACAATAAAGACCAAGTTGCATTAAATATTGTCTAGGAATAATGATTTGATTTTTATCATCAAATCATTTTTTTAAATTACCATTTTCTGTTTTAACAATAGGTAATCCTTTAGGATTTTTTTGCAAAACAAAATTATTTCCTATTTTTTTAAATAAAAAAGAATCTAATGATGTTGTTTTAATTTCAAGCATTCCTTTTTCAGGATAAAGAAATTGATTATTACTATCAATTGGTTCTCCATCAGGAATTCCACCAAAAATTTTATTTTCAGGAAAAGCATCTCATTTAATTTCGAAAGGATTATATACTTTGAATTTTGTATCTAGTAATTCTGATACATACTTATTTATTTTTGGCTCAATAATATTACCAGCATCAGAATAGATTGGATCCATTGTTTCAAAATAAATATTATTCATAATAGCTCAAGCCTTTACAGGTGAACTATATGAATCAAAACCAAGAACTGTAGCAAGTCTTGAACCTGTTATTTTTTTAGGTTTATTAGAATCAAAAAATTCTTTTGATAAATGAATTCTATTATCCTTAATAAAAAAATCTTTATTTACTTTCTTTTTAAATGGCATTATTTATGACTTTCTAATTTTGTTAGATTTTTTAATAAAATCTATGTATTCATAAATAGCTTTTTCTTTATTTAAAAGACTATTTTTTTCAATTTCTTTCAATACTTTAACATTGGTGTCATCAAAGAAACGGTTTGCATATAATTTTGTTCAATGTAATAGAGCTGATAGTTCAATATTAGATTTTATATAATCATGGAATTTTTCAACAAAATATTCTAAATCAGAAATATATTTACTTATGTCATTTATCTTTGATAAATTTTCAGAAACATCAGCAAATAATTGAGTTTCAATTCTATTCATTTTTCTTTCATAAGAATTAATTGTTGATACTAGTGTTGAAATATCAATATCATATTCTTTACAAAATTTATTCATTAAAAAGAATTTATTTTTTATAGATTGGAATAAGAAAGTTAAATTTGAGAACTCTAAAATAAAATCAGAAATTCTTGTTGATAAATCTTTATTTAAATCATTGAATTCTAAAATTCCGTTTAATATTAATAATAAATTTTCAATATTTTGTTGTGGTTTTGATTGGTTTTCAATAATCTTACTTTGACAAATTTTAATATTGTTAACTAAAGTATCAATTTTTTTAGTATTAATTTTTACATATTTTAAAATATCTGGAACTTTTGTAAAATATACAGAAATGCTTTTATATTTTTCTTTAATATCATTAAATGAAAGAATAAAATGATTAATATTTTTAGAAATATTATCAATTTTTGAATAAAGATATTCTGATGAATCAATTATGTAATTAATTTCATTAACAATATTTTTATGACTATTATATAAATTTAAAAATCCGCCTTCATTTCTTGAGAATGATGAATTAGATATCATTTTATTTTTTAAATCAGTAATAGTATATCTACTCTTTTTCATAATAGTTTTGATTTCTTCAATTTCAAAACTTGATAAACGTTCTTTTGATACTTTAATTCTTTGCAATAAAGTATGTTGATCTTTAATAGCATCTGAAATAATTAAGTTACCGATAACTAATCCATGGATTTGATTATAAGCATTATTTATTTTAATAATTTGAAGTTTTGATAATTTTTCAAATTTATCAAATGAAGATTTTTCTTTAACTGAATTAATTTTTATATTATTAGCTGAAATAGCTAATTGCATTTGCTTATGAATTGAAGCATCTGAATTTAAGTTATAAGGGATTTTTAAAGATGGTAATTCTAATATTGTATTAAATTTTGAACTTACTTTAATAAATTTTGAATCAATATAATTAGTAGCAATATTAAATTTTGTAATTTTTATAAAAAGATTATTATAAGTTTGTTTCATTTCTTCTATTTTTTTAATATTTTTTTCAATTTGAATAATTTTTCTATCAGTAAATGAATTTGATCCAGGAATCAATGAAAAAGTATAATTATTCAAATCATTTAAAGATTCATTAATATCAGTCTCTAATTTTTTAATTTCCGCAGCATAATGGTCTCTATAAGAAACAAAAAAATGTGATAGAGGTTCTAACTTATTTGTACTATTTATCAAAGGTATTAATCAACGTAAATTTTTAGCTATTTTATTATTACTTAAAACATTAAATCTTTCAATAAGTTCTCTAATTTTTTTAAGATTTTTTTTGTTTTTAAAATTTATTAAGAAAAAGAATCCGAAAAAAAGAGCAGATAATAATATGAAAATACATGACAAAGAAATAAGAGCTATATTAACTGGGGTGAAAAAATGCATAATTTACTTCCTTATCTACTTATTTATTATATAAAAAATATTTTTAAAAAAATAATCAATTTTTTAAAATAAATATTTATTTATATATAGAATTATTTCATTCTAATTTTCTATCACTTATTTTTCAATATATTATTAATTTTTTATTGATAAAATAATTTCAAAATAATATTAATAAAAGATTAAAATTTTCTAAATTTTCAGATGAATAAATTATTAAAAATAATCCAATAATCTCTCATTAATAAGTAATAAAAAATTAAATATATATTAAATTCATATATAATAAATATGTCATAGCAGCATTATTGTTTTTTTGATAGGTAAATATATTAACCTTTTGTATTAAAAGTAAGTTTGCTGTAAACTGAAATTATTTATTATATATTCCTAAAGAAAGACAATAAAAAGTGTATGAATTTTTAATTAATAAAATATAAGGAAAAAAATGAGTAGATATACTGGAAGTATATATAAAAAATCAAGAAGATTAGGTTTTTCTTTACTTGAAAATGATAAAGAATTTTCAAAAGGTAAAAAAAGAACAACTCCTCCTGGACAACATGGTACTAGAAGAAGAAAAATTTCTGGTTATGGTGAACAATTACAAGAAAAACAAAAATTAATGTTTTTATACGGTCTTAATGATAGACAATTTAGAAGACTTTTTCAAATAGCTAGAAAAAGAGGCGGAGTTTTAACTCTTGATCTTCTTCAAGTACTTGAATCAAGACTTGATAGCCTTGTTTTCAGAATGGGTTTAGCTCCAACTAGAAGAGCAGCTAGACAATTAGTTAATCATGGACATATTTTAGTTGATGGTAAAAAATGTGATATCCCTTCAAGAATTATTGAATTAAATTCAGTAATTACTGTTAAAGATAAATCTAAAAAATTAATCAGCACTGAAGCAATGTTAATTGCTAAATTTGTTGAAGTTGATAAAGACAAATTAATTGGGAAATTTAATAGATATCCTGAAAGAAAAGAACTACCAGAAAATATCAATGAATCATACGTGGTTGAATGATATAAAAGAATGGTTTAAGAAAATCCAATTATTCATTTTGATAAATGGATTTTTTTTATACTATAATTTATAAAATTGGAGTATATCAGTGGACTTGACTAATAGACAGAAAAAAATATTAAAAACTATTATTGAAGAATTTTCTATCTCTGGTACTGCTGTTTCAAGTCAATATATAATTGATATTTGAAAAGAAAAGAAATATTCTTCAGCAACCATTAGAAATGAAATGGTCGTTTTAGAAAAAAACGGATTATTAGAAAAACTATATCTTTCAGCTGCTAGGATACCAACTACAAAGGCTTATAAATATTATGATAGTAATATTATTAATAAAGATATAGATGTATCTATCTTAGATAGAATTAGAAAAGTTATTAATCAAAGAAATATTTCTATTGATCAAATCATTAATGAGTCTGTTCAAATTATTAAAGAAATTGTTAGCTTACCTATTCTAGTTACTAAAATAGTTGATAATGATGTTTTAAAGAAAATAGACTTAATTCAGCTAGCTGAAAATAAAGCTATTTTAATCATTGTTTCTGGAAGTGGTAATATTTCTAAAAGTGAAATTACTCTTAGTAATGATAATATTGAAGATTTAATTGTTTGTATTAAGATCTTAAATGAAAGATTAATAGAAACTCCTATTAAAGAAATAGTTGATAAGATCGATATTATTGTTAAAATTATTTCTAAAGAAATAAAAATGAATGAATTATTAATTCAAGGTATTCTTTTAAATATGTTTCAAAAAATCACTAAAGATAATGATGATTTAAAAAACTCAAAACACTTAATTTATAAGAAAGAAATTTTTGATATTGAAAAATTTCAGAAAGTTATTAAAATCCTTGAAGATAACAGTATTTGAAAACAAATAGCGACATACAAGGAAAATTTAAATGAATCTTCCTATTCACTAAAAAATATCTTCATTAATGAAGATAATATCGGACTTAATGTTTCATATACTAATGTTATTTTAGATAACATTACTCATAACATTAGTTTGATAGGACCTGAATTAATGTCATATTCTAAAACAAAAGGATTATTAAACTTTTTAAAAGATGAAATAGAAAAAAAATACAATAAAGATGAAGAAAAAATTATTAAGAAAAAATATTAAAAAAATAGCACCAGAAATTGATCTTTCAAATCCTTTTATTGAAAAGATGATTTTTATGTATATTTATCAAAAAGAAATTTTTCTTAAAAAAGAAAATCTTATGCTTGAATTAGATAGAACTAACTTTATTTTTTGTTTTAATCCCCAAGAACTATCTTTATGTTTTCAAAAAAGTGAAAATATTTTTAAAGAATTAATGAATTTTAAACTTGAAGTTCAAAATTGAGATAATTATAGACTTAATTCAATTCATGAATATTATGCATTTTTAGTTGAAGGAATAAAGCAAATTGCTGATTTTGATAAAAATCTTTATCTACATATTTTAAATGAACAAATAAAACTTATTTTTCTAGACCAAAATATCGAAAAAATTAAAATTTTTTATGATAAAAAATTTGATCAAAAACAATATGAAAAAAGTGTTGATTTAAAAATATTCTTCTATGAAAAATTAAAAAAATGTGTTGAATTAATGAAACTAAATTATGAATTAGATTTCAATGATAATTATTTTTATTTTGTTAATGTTTTGAAAGAAAAATAAATGAAAAACATTTTAAATAATGAATTCACAATTGAAGTCTTTAATAAATTAAATGCTGATGAACTTATTATTTTAAGTAATGAAATAAGAGCATTTCTAATAGATTTATCAAAGGAAAAAGATATTCATCTTTCATCAAATTTAGGTATAGTTGAACTTTCTATTGCTATTTTAAAATCATTTAATATTGAAGAAGATAAAATTCTTTATGATACTGGACATCAAACATATGTTCATAAAATGATTACTAATAGATTTAATAGAATTAAAACTATTAGAGACCATCATGGTTTAGCCGGATTAATGAATATGGATGAATCAAAATATGATCATTATTCACCAGGTCATTCTGGAAATATTTTAGCAATAAGCCAAGGATATAGAATTGCATCAAATCTTAATCATGTTGTTGCTATTGTTGGTGATGGTGCTTTAAATAATGGTTTATGTTATGAAAGCATGAATGATATTGGTTTTAGAAAAGATAAAATCATTATGATTTTAAATGATAATGAAATGAGTATTTCTCAAAATGTAGGAAATTTGTCAATTATTGCAAAAGATGAACATAAAATGAAGAACTATTTTAACGCTTTGGGCTTTGAATATTTAAGAGTTGATGATGGTCATAATATTGATGCATTAATTAAAACATTTAATACTGCTAAGGAAATATCAAAAACTAATCCTATTTGTGTTCATGTTAAAACTACTAAAGGTAAAGGTCATGATTTATCTGAAAATGATAAAATTGGTAAATACCATTCAACATCAAAAACAAGAGATCAATCTTTTTCAAAGAAACTAACAAATAATATTATTGATTTAATGAAAAAAGATAAAGATATATTTGTCATTAATCCAGCAATGGGTTTTAGTTCTGATTGTTATAAAATTCATGATGAATATCCCCGAAGATATTTTGATGTTGGTATTTGTGAAGAACATGCTGTTGCTAAAGCTGGTGCTTTAAGTTTAGTTAATAAAAAACCAATCTTATTTTTCTATTCAACATTTTTACAAAGAACATATGACCAATTAATTCATGATGTTTCAAGATTAAAACTTAATATCACTATTTTATTAGATAGAAGTGATATTTCAGGAAGTGAAGGAGATTCACATCACGGTATTTATGATATTAGTTTCTTAAAAACAATTAATAATACCAATATTGTTTCTGGAAGAAACTTTCTTCAAAATGAACAGTTATTAAACTTAAGTTTGAATAATAAAAATGAAATTTTTATTATTCGTTTTCCTAAGAAACCTTTTGATGAAAAAACATTTAATGAAGATTATATTATTCAAAGTAATAAATGAGAATTTATTGAAAACTTTGAATCAGAAACAATAATTGTTTCATATGGTCCTTATCTTGATTTGATCCATAATGAAATTATGAATCAATATAAAGTTAATTTAGCTAATGCTATATTTATCAATAAATATGATGAATCTGAAATAGATTATCTTTTATTAAAATATAAAAATATTTTAATCTATGAAAGAATCAATAATAAAAATACATTAAGTGATGATTTCATGATTAGAGCTTTTAAATTAAAAACAAATAATAATATTGTTAATATGGCATATAAAAAAGATGTTGGTTTTGGCAATAATAATGAACTTGATAAAGAACAAAATATGGATATTAATAGTATCAAAAAAGAATTAAAAATTCTAATGAATTAATCTATAAAAATAATCTTTATAGATTAATCTCTTTTTATTATTATGATGATTTTTTTATTTGCTTTTAATGATATAATAAATATTGATTTTAATATATTTATATATTAAAAATATGGAGATTAATATGCTATATACAGGACAAGAACAAGTTGATTCAAAAGGTCATGAAACAAGTGTTAATAATAATTTAGGACCAGTAACAGCTACTAAAGGCGAAAAAATATTATTCTATATTATTTGTTTTTTCACTCTTGGAATCTTTTTTATAACAAAAGTAACTAAATCAAATACATTAAACCGAATGCAAATAAAAATTAATGATAGTGCATCAGGAATAGATATTCAATTACAAAAAAGGTTTGATACTTTAAATAAATTAGTTCAAGCAGTATCATCACAAGTAAAATTTGATAAAGAAACATTAGAAAATATAGCAGCATATAGATCTGGAATAGCAAATACTAATGGTGATATGAATTCTAAAGTTGTAAATTTAGATAAAATTCAATCTGGACTTAATATGGCTTTTGAAGCTTATCCAACTTTAGGAGCTGATGCTTCTATTGGTAAATTAATGAATGAATCAACTATGATTGAAAAAGAAATAGCTGCTGGTAGAAGATTATATAATTCTGATGTAACATCTTTTAATTCAATTATCTATACATTCCCTACAAATGTAATTATCGTAAAAAAAGGTTATCAAGCTATCCCTCTATTTGCAGCTGCTGCTGTATCTAAAGTTGATGTTAAATTAGAATTTTAATATATTAAAAAATGAGCAAAGAAAATAAAAAAATTTGAGACAATGAAATAATACCTCAAATTAAAAGTGAAGCTATTAATTTTATTGAAAATTGAAAAGATAATTTTTCAAAAGATGAATATACAATTTCTGAAAATGAATATTTAAGTAGTTTAGATGATTATAAAAAAGAACATAATGGTTTTTTATATTGATTAATAATATTTACATTACCATTTGCTTTTTTGCTATTTTTCTATCCAGGATATGTTCTTTATAAAAAGTTTAAAACACTAAAAGAAAATAAAAATAATCTAAAAGATATAATTAAAGAAACAACTGAAAAAAAATTATTAGCTCATGCTAAAATAGTTAAAACTATCGACTTAATTAGTATTTCTAAATCAATTGGTAAAATTTTAAAATATGATCATGTAGGACCTATATCTAACAATTTAATTAAAGAAATGCAAGATTTATCATTATTTAAATTCAGTGAATCAGATGAAAAAAATTCATACAACTCATCATGAGGTATTTTTGATAAAAATAAAATCATTATCAATGCTGCATACCAAAAACATGAAAGTTTTGAAAAAACTTATTATGGATCAACTAGTGTTTCTTATACTACTCATGATTCTGATGGAGCAAGTGTTACTAGAAATGAAGAAGTTAGAGCTGAATATGTTCATCCTGCTTATGATATTTATAGCAAAAAATCAAGTTATGTATTTATGGAAAGTTGTAGTAATTTAGAATTCTATTATGATGGTAAAAAGAGCTTTATAAAAAGATTAAAAAATAAAGAACAATCTAAAATGGAAAATGATGAATTTGAAAAAAAATTTACTTGAATTAGAAATGATGAAGTTCAGTTCAGAATGATTTTTACTATTCTTGGGCAAGAAATATTTTTAAATGAAACAGAAGAAGGCAAAAAAAATATAATAAAACATGAAGATTCATACTATAAAGAAAAAAGTTTTCTAGGTAATAGTTATGTAAGTTCAGCTTCATTAGCTTATAAATTTAATATTAATGATATTTTAATTAAGTTTATAAGTAATGCTGATATTACTATAGATGAACTAAAAATGAATTTAATAAATGAAATAAA
>SAMEA5043647__coassemble_608_pt1 | contig 29533 bp, 53 predicted proteins | sample SAMEA5043647__metabat2_low_PE_002 | metagenome-assembled genome bin SAMEA5043647 (sample SAMEA5043647) | Gadus morhua | reverse complement strand
TCATATATGATTGGTGAAACAGAATTTTATGAAGATTTTTATATATTAGTAAAAATAATATCAACAAAAAATTTAAATGAAGATGATAAATTAAGATTTAATGGAAAGATAGCAGAAGCTACAAATAAACAAAAACCTATAAATGAAGCTGATTTAAAGGCTAATGCACCAGAAACAAAGATTTTAGAAACTACTTTTAAAAATTTAAAACCATTTCTTAATTTAAATTCAAGAAGAGGTTCAAAAATTCCTGAAGAATTAAAAATTAAAAGTGAAAAATGAAGAAATTTATCACTTGCAGACGTGGGTCAACTTGGGTTAAGTCTTATTTTATTTTCGCCAGGCAGTGCAAAAAATTCTAAAAAAGCAATTTGAAATAATGATAATTCTGAAATTATTTTTAATAAAGAATATGCAGAATTATATTCTTATTTAAGAAAAATTTGATTTTTACTAAACGAGTTCAATAAAGATAAATGTAAAGAGCTTAAAAAGAAGGACAAAGAAAATCCTAATATGCGTTATTATTCCACAGGTCAATGAATTATTTTTAATACTCTATTAGTATGTGAATTGATTAGAAAAAATGATGAATTTAAAAAACTTATAAGAGAAGAAAATGAATTCAATAAGTGACAAAATAATTTAAAATTATTTTTAATTAAAGAGTCAAAAAATAAAAATTTTCTAAAAATTAAAAATATAAATATCATGGAAAATTTAAAAGATTTAGTACCAGAATTAATTGATGATTTTATTAAACCTGCATTTTTAGATTCTTCTTATTCTAATGATTTTTCTAATTACACAAAAACAGATAAACATTTTCAAGAAGTAGTAAAAAAAATTATTGAACAATATAATAAAAAATCAAAATTTAAGGATGATATTGAAAATTCATTAAATGATTTATTTGAATAACAAAAAAAATTCATAATTAATTATGATTTTTTCTTGTTATATAATAATTATTATCAATAATTTTATACTCAGAACTATTTTTTTGTAATATAGCTAATTTATAAAAAGGTTCTTCATCAGTATTACGTAATTTTATTAAATAGATTTGAAATATTAAATAATTAGTAGATTTTAAATCATCAAATCAATATTTATCTCCCGTATAAATATCATTTTTACCAACTGGAATTTCAGTTATTTTATTATCTGTAATAATACGATTATAATATTTATTTTTAATGCTTTTTGAATTTGAATCAGTTTGCATAAAACATAATAATATTTTTTTATCTTTATTATTTTCTATTATTTTATCAAATAATATTTTTTCAATATCTAACATTCTATAGAAATTAGCAAAATCTTTTCAACCTATAGTTTCTTTAAATTTTTCTATATTTTCAAATTCAAGAAATGGAAAATTTTTTAATTTCTTTCTTTTTGATAAATTATTTAAATTATTATAGTTATCAAATGTTTTTAAGATAAGTTCATTAACTAATTTTGATAATGACATATTATCAGCTTTATCTATTCCTGATTTATTTAATTTATGAGAAATAAAAAAAGATCTTAGTGTTGCCATTTTTTCAATACTTTTTTCTTCGGTCAAAACAATTTCTTGAGAAACTGCTGATGTTCTAGTTGCTAGAGATAAATTTTGATCTCTATTTAAATAAATTTTATTAGGTAATTCTTTAATACTTTTTTCATCTTTTTCATATTTTAAAATTTCTCTAAAAAGTTGTTCATTTATATGTTCAATATTATAATAATCTTTTAATAATTCACTTGATAAATAGATAGTTAAAAAGAATAAATAATCATTTCTATAACCTAATCATCTAGCAGCTTGAGAAACAGTATCAGCATTTGAAACCTTTTTTGTTCTTCCAAAAAAAAATGTTGTTATCAAAGAATTTATTGTAATTCCACGTGATAATTTATTACTACCAATATAAAATGTAAATAATTTTTTGTTATCTTCTATTTTTTTAGTTTTATTAATTACTTGAACATCAATATTATCATTTTTTAATTTAGATTCAATTTCATTAATTAAATCATCTAAAGAAATTTTATTTGCAATCGGGTTATTAGTTTTTATTAAAAAATTATTAAAATCATTTAATTTATTTTGAATAAAATTAACAATTTTTTGATCTCTTCCAGCAATTTTTGGATAAATATTAATTTCTATAAATTTTAAAAGATTATTTTTAGCATGATCATGTGAATTATTTTTTATACCAGGATTAATTAACATTCTTGGTATTTTATAAATAATATTTTCATTTTTTAAAGATCAATAATAAAATAAAATTGAATGGATTATATGAGTTAGAATAGCATCATGAAAACTTTTTCCTAAATATTGCCCTTCTTTAAACTGTTCAATTTCATTATCATCAATAACATTAGTTACATCATCTCTATCATAGATAGATTCATTTAAAAAATAAGATAATGGAGTATATCCTTTTCCTGGTTCTATTAAAAAAGCATAATGAGGTTTTAAGTAATCTTCTTCATCCAAAAGTATTTGAACATATGGTGTTGCTGTTACAGAAATAAAAGTATTTTTATTTTGTAGTACTTTTAATAATAAATAAACTGCTTTATTAGTAGCCGCTCTTTCATCTATTTTTTCTTTATTAATATTATTAGGAGTGAATTGATCAGACTCATCATCAACAATAATTGAATTCTTAATAAGTTCATTAATTTCTTCTAAAAATTTTGCTCATTCACTTATAATTTTATAATTCTTAATTGAAACAATAACTACTTTTTTATTATTTTTTAATAAATTCTTAATTTCTTCTCTTTTACCTTCTTCTTTATAATCATTTTTATTAAAAACACTTATTTCATTATTAAGAGACAAATCATTAAATAAATTAGAAGCTCTTTCATAATTTTGATTATAAATTTCATTATCAACTCCAGACATAATAAGAACTAAATTTGAATTTTTATCTAGAGATTTAGATATTGTGCCCAAAAATGAATTAGTTTTTCCTGATTGGATGTTTCCAACAATTAAAATATTTTTATCACTACCATCAATATGCTTAGCAATTTTAGATATTTTTTGATCTAATTTTTCTATACTAATTTTAGGAATCCCTTTTCTTTCTAAATTATTTATAAAATTATCATAAAATTTTGTTGGATTTTGAAAGAAATTTTCTTTAATTTTCACATCATTAGTTAAAAAATTATTTTCAACTAAAATTTCACTTTCTTTTTCAAAGGGAGAAATTTGTTTTGATATTAATTTACTCATTATTTGTTAGTTCTTTCACTTTAGATTCAAAATCTATATTTGTATTTTCATTTGTAAAAATTTCAAAAGCAGCATTTATTAATACATTCTTTTCAAGAATAGTTATTTTAGGTAATAAATTTTTGTTAAAAAAAATAAAACTTGATTTTTCAATTACAATTTTGTATTTTTGAAATAGTTTAGGATTTTCACTTTCAAGTTCATCAATCATATCTCTTTTATATTCAAAACTTTTAATACCTTCAATACTATTAAATAAATCTAATAAGTTCATTCCATTTTTAGGATCTCAATTAGGGAATATTATACTAATATCATGTTTTTTGTTTTCATTTGTTAAATATTCTAATTGTCTTAAACCTAATTTAAAAGAGTTTTTAAGAATATCTCCCATCTTAATATCTAAATAGTGGTTATTTTTAAAACAAAAATCAAAACGATCAATATTATCATTTGAATAAAAATCTAATATGTTATTTATTCCTAATAACTGAGATTTTTTTATAAATGCAAGTTCGCTTAATAAACCTAAATATTTGCTAACAACTTCGTTGTTTCTTATTTTTTTAAAAATATCAGCTACATCAATAAATAAGTCACTAAAATTAGAATATTTTTTTGTTAATCATTTATTATTAAAAATATTTTTTATCATTTCAATAGAAGTTATATCAACTTTATTAAAGGCAATCCCTTGATAAAGTTCAGGTTTATTTTCAATTTTTATACCATCATTATATTTAATTCATTTGTATTTATCAAGAACAGACAAATCTCCTAATTCAATTTTATTATTAAAAATTATTCCAGAATCTTTGCTATTTACATATTCATATAATTTAAAAATTTCCATATATTATCCTTTTTATTTATATTAATTTTTTAACATATTACAAGATCCTAAAAATAATTATTATGAGTTTTGATCCAATAAAATATAAAATAGTCAAAAATAGGATCTATAGAGCATATAATGACAGTAATTATCATATTTTTATAAATGTATTGATGAATTAAAATTAATTTAATATAAAAAAATAGGAATATTTATTTCTAAATACTAATCCTAAAAATTATTTTTATTATTCATTTTTAATATATTCTTCCATTTCATAAACAAAAGAACTATTTGATTTTTTATTACTTAAAACTTGATTAATTCTATCATCAATAGAATTATTACAAATTACATTAATTAAAAGTTTGGGTTCTAAGTTTTCTCTTTCAACAGTATCAACCATTCTAAAGCTAGCTTGTTCATTATCAACAGGACTTCATGATTTATCAAGGAAAATAGTTGTTGTTGCTGTATCAATAGTTAAACCAAGACTTGCTACTTTCATATTTGCATATAAAACTCTGATTTCTTTATTTTGAAATCTTTTGATAATATCTTGCTTTTGAACACTGTTTTGTTGTCCTGTTAAAAAATCATATGAATATTTTTTAATACTTAAATCATTTTTATTGTATAAACTTGTGAAGTTCGTAAAAACAATAATATATTCACTTTCATCTTCAAGAGTATTATTTAAATATTCTTTTAATCAATCAATCTTAACTGAATTAGAATTTAAATCTAAAAGTTTAGGATCTAAACAAATTTGTTGTAATCTTTTGATTTGAACTAATTTGTTTTTTTCATATTTTTCAGTGTTTCTATCTTCAATTAATCTTCTTGATTCAATCAACATTTTTTTATAATGTTTTAATTGTTGACCAGTCATTTCTAGTGAAATTGTTTTTTCAATTGTTTTTGGTAATCATTTTAAATAATCATGAGTTTTTTTAATATCACAAAAACCATTAATAAATAATTCTCATTCAGTTTTTTTATCTTCATTTAAAACTCAAATCTTTTGATTTTTAGAATTTTTTTCAGAGTGAAAGAATTTCTTTTTATAATAATATCTCGAACCATAATTTTCTTGAGGAAATAAAAATTGAAAAATTTTTAAAATATCTAAAGAACCATTAACAGCAGGAGTACCACTTAAAGCTAAAGCATATTTTGCTTTTGCTCTTACTTTTAAAATATTTTTACTTCTAACTGTTTTTCTATTTCTCAAAAAGTGAGCTTCATCTAAAACTAGATAATCAAAATCATTTAATAAATCAGGATTTTCTAATCTGTCTCTTGATAATATATCATAAGAAACAATGATTCACATTTTCTCTTTTTCGTTAAATTCTTGATATATTTTTTCACGATTCTTCTTATTAGAATCAATTATTTTGCAATCAAAATCAAGATCAAGATTATTTTTTATTTCTTGATATCAATAAATAGCTACATTATTAGGTACTGAAAAAATAACTTTGTTATAATCTTCAACAGCTTTGATAGCAACAATAGTTTTGCCTAATCTTTGCTGTCAAAAAAGACCAAAGTTTTTTTTATTTTTAATTAATTCTAAACCTTCTTTTTGATAAAGTCTTAGATCTATTTTAGATTTTAAGTTCATTGATAATAAGATCTCTTAATTCGTTTATTTCATTATTTAATTGTTCAATAATAAACGCACTATCACCATCATAGTTTTCATTTCTTAAATTAAAATACATTTTAAATTTAGGTTCAGTTCCAGATGTTCTAAACTTAATTCAAGAATTATTCTCTAAATGTCATTCAATACATTCGCCAGCTTCATTATATTTAATATCAATAATATTTCTTTTTAAAAGATTCTTCTTATTATATTGAAGAGCTAATTGTTTTAAGCTTTCAGCTCTTTCTAATCAATCATTTCCTTTAATAACTGTTGAAATAGTTCTATTAGCAATAAAACCTATTTGAGGATAAATTTCATCATTTAAATAATCAATTAATGTCATATTGTTTTCTTGACATTTTTTATATACTTCCATAACTAATGCAGCAGTTTGGAATCCATCTTTATCACGATTTAAATCACTAGGACATGAACCAATTGCTTCTTCAAAACCAATACAATAGATTGTTTTATCTTTATCTAATAAATCAATAGCTTCAGCAATAAATTTAAAACCAGTACCAGTTCTAATTATTTGAACATCTTTAATTTTCTTTAATTCATCAATAATATTAGTTGAAACATAAGTAGAAATAATAGCAGGAGTTTTATTTTTAAAATCTTTATTTTTAAGGATGTAATAACTTAAAAGAGTTCCAGCTTGATTTCCAGATAGGAAATTTCATTTGTCTTTATGTTTAACTACAATTCCTAAACGATCAGCATCAGGATCAAAACCTAGAATAATATTTGCATTATTTTTTTCAGCATATTCTAAAGCTAAATCAAATGATTTTTCATCTTCTGGATTTGGATAAGGAGAATTAATAAATAAAGTGTCATAGAAACATTGTTCTTTTACTTTAATAACATCATAATTAAGTTTATCTTTTAATAATTCTTCAGCAACAAAACTAGCTGCACCATGATGAGCAGTATAAACTACTTTTATTTTATTATTATCTTTATAATCTCTTGAAAAAGTTGCTTCACTCATTACTTCTTTAAAGTATTCTTGAAGAATAGATTTATCAATATATTTAACTTTTTTACTTAAATCAATAATAGGTTCATTTAAATTTGTTTTTCAATTTTCTAAAAGATTTGAAATACGATCAGATTCATTAGGTAATAATTGACCACCTAAATTGTTATAAGCTTTAAAACCATTATATTCTTTAGGGTTATGGCTTGCTGTTATATTAATCCCGCCATCAAGATTATTTTTTTTAATAATATAAGAAATTATTGGAGTAGCAATAGGTTCATTATTATCATAAAAGTAAACTTCAAAATTTAAGTTAATTAATGTACTTGCAATAATTTCGGCAAAAAATACACCATTTTTACGATTATCATGTCCTACTAATATTTTTATAGTTTCTTTATTAGGAAATTTTTCTTTTAAAAATTTAGCATAAGCAATTGTTAATTGTTTATAAGTTCATTCGTTTAAAAACTTATTACCTGGTCCCATAATTGCTCGATATCCAGCAGTTCCAAATTTAATTAAATCATCACTAAACGATAATGATTTATCATCATCATTCATTTCTGAAATTTGATCTTTTAATTCATTAGAAACATTTTTATTTTCTAATCAATATTTTACGTTATCTTGAATATTTATCATGATTATTTACTTTCTAATGTTTTTGATATAAATGAATTAGGAAGCAAATCTTTTAAAGTGTATTTTTTAGATTCGCCTTTTGAATTATAAATAGTAATTTCACCATCTTCATCCATAAATTCAGCCATTACTTGTCTACATCCACCACATGGTGAAGTAAATGTTTCAGTTGGAGTAATAAGTGATACTGAATCTATCTTTTTTTTACCATCTGTAATAGCAGAAAAAATAGCAACTCTTTCAGCACAGATTGTAAAAGGATATGCAGCATTTTCAATATTAATACCACGATATTCTTCATTCTCAGAAGTGCAAATTGCAGCTACCTTATAATTTGAATATTTAGCATAAGCATTATCCAATAATTTTAAAAGTTCATCAAACATAAATTTCCTATTCATTATAATAAATGGGTAATTAATATTGTATTATAAATTAAAGTTTTTTCTTTATTATGCTAAAAATATCCTCAATATCACGGTCATTTTTACTTATATTGTTATTTTGAACAAAACCATTATTTTTTTCATATTTAGGGATGATATGAAAATGGAAATGATTAACTTCTTGACCAGCTATTTTTCCTTGATTAGAAAGATAGTTAAAACCTCATGGTTCTAATTTAGTACTTTCTAATAATCTTGCTGTTTCTTGAACTAATTCCATAACTGAACTTAGTTCCTTTTTAAAACAAGTAACTAAATCTAAGTGATGTTTTTTTGGAATTACTAAGCAATGGCCTTCACTAATAGGATTTAAATCTAAAAAAGCAATAGCATAGTCATTTTCTTTAATTATTTTAGCATTTATAGTTTTGTTAGCTATTTTGCAAAAAATACAATTATCGTTCATATATGTCTCCAAACAAATAATATTTATCATTATAAATTTATTTGTTTAAAAATGAAAATAAATGATTGTATAATTACAAAGTATTATAAAACACATGAAAGGTGATTCCACAGTGGAAAAATTTAATGACAAAAAACAGTTAGAATCTATTGAAATTGAGATTGATCAAGATATCGCAAACGAAATAGCAAATGCAAATATTACACCGTCTTTTAACAAAGATAACAATGTCAGTGCTAATTCAAACAAAGAAATAAAAACAGAACAAGTTCAAAAACTTATAAACCCAACCAAATTACTTGACCTTGGGGCAACAATAGGTCTTCAACCTAAAAAATGAAACCCAAAAATGGCTAAGTACATTTTTACAAAAAAACCAAATCCAAAAACAGATGATAATACTTCTGAAAAAAGAAATTCAAATTATAGTAAACCTTCAAATCATATTATTGATTTACCAAAAATTGCAAGTTCTTTAAACGAAGCGTATAACTTTTTAATCAAAACAACACAAAAAGGTGGAAAAGTTTTAATCGTTGGTACTAAAGGAAATAAAATCAATGATTTAATTAAAGATGAGGCAACAAGATCTCACTCTTATTATGTTAATCAAAGATGATTAGGTGGTACTTTAACTAATTTTAAAACTATTAAAAATTCAATTAATAAAATGAATGATAACTTACAAACTATTCAAGATAATTCAATTGATAATTATACAAAAAATGAACAAATTAAAATCCATAAAGATACTGATAAATTATTAAAATTTTATGGCGGAATTAGAACAATGAGAAGACTTCCATCAGTTCTTTTAATCCTAGACCCAGTTCATGATTTAAATGCTGTACTTGAAGCTAGAAAATTAAACATTCCAATAATTGCTTTTGCAAATACAAATGCTGATCCAGATTTAATTGATTATATTGTTCCTTTAAACAACAATTCAATTCGTTCAATTGCTTTTGTTTTAGGTGTTTTAAATGATGCTATTTGTAGTGTTCTTGGTGAACCATTAAACTTTGTTGGTAAAAAAGATAGTGAAATAGTTCTACCTCCTCCAGCTGTTAAAAAAACTTGAAAAAATAATAACAGTAATTGAAAAGGTAATAACAATAATTACAATAAAAATAGAGATTATAAAACAACTGATAAAAAATAATTTAATTTTCGTAAAAGAATATTAAATATTTTTTCATTTATACAAAACAAAAAAACAATATCGATATTATGTATTTAACATAATCAATAAGGAAAATCATGAACAATAAAACGAACAGTTTTAAAATTGAAGAAATTACAAACAGAGTTGTTAGAAGAAATTATTCTAAGATAGATAGCAATTTCGTTGGTCCAGATTTATTACAATCACAAATTGATTCTTATAAAAAATTTTTATCATATGAATTAGAAAATGTTATTAAAAATATTTCTCCTATTATTCATGGTAAATATCAATTTAAAATAAATGGAATTTCTCTAAAAGAGCCAAGATTTACAGAAGAAGAATCGTTAAATAATGGAATTACTTATTCAACTTCTTTATATGTAGATGTTGAACTATATGATTCTGAAACAGGTGAAGTTACTAAATTAGATAAAGCTGGTAAAAAGAAATCAGACGGAATCTTCTTTGGTGATATCCCTTTAATGACTAAAAAAGCAACTTTTATTATTAACGGAATTGAAAAAGTAATTGTTTCTCAAATTGTAAGATCACCAGGTGCATACGCTTTATCAAAAGCTCAAATTAGATTATCAAATGCTAGAAAAAGAATTATCAAAGGTAAAGTTTGTGAAGTTTTACCATATAAAGGTTCTTTAATGATCATTGCTATGATGAAAGATTCTATTCAGGGTTCTAAATCTAAACAAGAAAAATTACAAGTAATTTTTAGAGATTCAATCGGTGATAATGCACCTATTTTTACTGTTACTCATTTATTAAAAGCTTTTGGTCTTTCAACAAGTGAAATTCAAAATATTTATGGAGATTCTTTTTTAATTGATGATTGTTTAGAAAACGATTATATTAATGAAAATTATGATAATTATGAATCTGCTGAAGAGTGAATTGAGTTAAAAACATATATCAAAAATATGAAATTAACAGAACCTACAAAAGAAGATTTTGATATTTATATTAATCGTGGGCATAAAATTGAAAGATTAATTAAAAAATTATTTGTTCAATTATATTACTTACAAAATGTAAAAAATGATTTAATTGCTCGTAATGAAGAAAGAACTAGTGAATTTCAAAGTGTTCAAAGTGAATATAATGAAGTTATTAAAAGACTTATTATTGAAAAATCAGCAAAAATTGTTGTTATTAAAACTAATATAAGTTCAAAAGTATTTGATAATAATAAACATTTTGATGATGAAAATATTTCATATCAAACTTTATTATGATTACATTTTTTCAGTGATAGATACTACAACACTACAAGTGCTGGTAGATATAAAATAAATAATAAAATGAGAATTTCTCAACGTATTTTTGAAAAATATATTGCTGAAGATATTTATGGAACTGATGGTGAAATTAAATTCCCTCGTGGGACATATATTAATCATGAACAATTAATCAACTTTAAAAATCTATCAAAAGAAGGTAAATTAGATATAGTTAAAACTATTAATTTAGCTAATAATCCTTTAATAAAAGAAGATGAAAAATATTTTAAAGAATTAAAATATCAATATGAATCAATTTCTATTTATGAAGATAATGAAAGAAATAACGAAGGTAATAAGAGTATTAAAATAATCGGTGTTGTTAATAGTGTTGAAAACACTACTTTACAAATCGCTGATTTACTATCTATTATTTCGTACAACATTTGTATGAATGCTGATATTGGTGAATTTGATGATATTGATCATATTGGTAATAAGAGACTTAAACTTGTTCATGAATTATTAAAAAATAAAATTAATGCAGGAATGATTCGTATTGAAAAATATGTTAAAGAAAAATTAGCTGTTCTTGATGGTGGAACAAATATTAATAATATTGAAGAAGAAAATGCTCCAGTTGTAGTTAAAACTCATTCTATTAAAACTTTAGTTAATACTAAAACTTTCCAAGTAGCTGTTAAAGAATTTTTTAATTCACATCCTTTGATTCAATTTATTGATCAACAAAATCCACTTTCTGAATTAACAAATAAAAGAAGAATTTCAGCAATGGGTCCTAATGGGATATCAAGAGATGATCCTAACTTAGACGTTAGAGACGTGCATTATTCTTATTATGGAAGAATTTGTCCAATTGAAACACCTGAGGGTATGAACATTGGTCTTGTTATGTCTTTAGCATCATTTACAAAAGTTGATGACAGAGGATTTTTAATTACACCTTATTATAAAGTGATTGATGGAAAAATAACTGATGAAATCCATTGATTTACAGCATTACAAGATGATGAATATATTATTTCTGAATCAGGTGTTAAAATCGATGAAAATAATAATATTATTCAAAATGAAGTTGTTGCTAGATACCGTGGTTCTTCTGAAATTTTCTCACCAAAAGAAGTTGACTTTATTGATGTTTTACCAAAACAAGTTGTTTCAATCGCTTCATCAATCATTCCATTTTTAGAAAATAACGATGGTAATAGAGCTTTGATGGGTGCTAATATGCAACGTCAATCTATTCCGTTAATCAACCCATATGCTCCAGTAATTGGTACTGGTAGTGAATATAAAATTGCTCATGATTCAGGAATGGCTGTTGTTAGTGAAGTTGATGGAGAAGTTATTTATAGTGATAGCACTAAAGTTATTGTTAGAGATAAAGATAATGTTGATCATGAAAGTAAATTGATTAAATATGTAAAAACAAATCAAAGTACTTGTAATAATCAAAAAACAATTGTTCGTGTTGGTGAACAAGTTAAAAAAGATGATATTATTGCTGATGGTCCTGCTATGAAAAGTGGAGAATTAGCATTAGGTCAAAACGTTATTGTAGCCTTTACTACTTGAAGAGGTTATAACTATGAAGATGCTATTATTATTTCTGATAGATTAGTTAAAGATGATGTATATACTTCAATTAGTATTGATGAATATACTATTAAATGTTCTGGTACTAAAAACGGAGATGAAGAAATAACAAGAGAAATTCCGAATGTTTCAGAAGCTGCTAAAAAATATTTAGATAATGATGGAATCATTATGATTGGTTCTGAAGTTAAAGAAAATGATATCTTAGTTGGTAAAACTACTCCAAGAGGAAAAATAGATTTAAGTCCTGAAGAAAAATTACTAGAAGCTATTTTTGGTGAAAAAACAAAACCTATTAAAGATTCATCTTTAAAAGTTCCTTATTCAGGAGCTGGTGTTGTTGCTGATGTTAAAAGATTTAGAAGTAGTGATAATTTTCATAATCTTGGTGATGATATTATTGAAATCATTAAAGTTTATGTTGTTCAAAAAAGAAAAATACAAATCGGTGATAAAATGGCTGGACGTCATGGAAACAAAGGTATTGTTTCAATAATCGTTCCAAGTGAAGATATGCCATTTATGCCAGATGGAACTCCTATTGATATTATGTTAAATCCACTTGGTGTTCCTTCAAGAATGAACATTGGACAAATTTTCGAATTACATTTAGGAATAAGTTCTAGAGAAATTGCTAAAAAGAAAATTATTTCTTTAGCAATGGACCCAAAAACAAAATCAGAAGATTATAGAAAACTATTTGATTTACACAGTTTAACTGCTGAGAATTTAATGAATGAAATTAAAGCATACATTAAAGACAAAGGTTTTAAAACTGAAGCTGAAGCATTAAGTGCAACTGAAACAATTGATATTAATATTATTCTTTCTAAAGTTGGAATTAGTTATGACGATTTAGGTTATAAAATGGCAACACCTGTATTCTGTGGTGCTACACGTCAAGATTTAGAAGAAACTATGGTAGAAGCTGGAATTGATCCAGTTGAAACTAAAGGTAAATTCAAATTAACAGATGGTAAAACTGGAGAGACATTTGATGGAGATATTTCTGTTGGTTTAATGTATATGTTAAAACTTGACCATATGGTTGATGACAAAATCCATGCAAGATCAGTTGGTCCTTATTCAAAAATTACTCAACAACCATTAGGTGGTAAAAGCCAAAATGGTGGTCAAAGATTTGGTGAGATGGAAGTTTGAGCGCTTGAAGCATATGGTGCTGCACATAACTTAAAAGAAATCTTAACAATTAAATCTGATGATGTTAGTGGTAGAAATAGAGCTTATAGTTCAATTATTAAAGGTCATGAAATTCCAAGTGGTAATATTCCTGAATCATTTAAATTGCTAATTAAACAAATGCAAGGTTTATGTCTTCATACAACAGTTATTGACTCTGATGGTGTTAAACAAGATACAAATGATTTTATTAAAAATCAAAATCTGAGAAACTCAATATATGGTTATGAAACATTTAAAAAACCTGAGATTGAAAAATATAATACTCAATCAAATAGTTATGAAGAAACTCTTGAAAAACAAGAAATCTTTAATGAACAAATTTTTGAAAATTATTCAGAGCAATCTGAATTGAATTCAAATGTTGAAGAACAAAAAGAATCAGATGATTCTAATTATGAAGATTAGTTAAGGAATTAAAATGGAAAAAAAAGTTAATAATTTTAATGGCAAGATTAGTAAAATTCAAATTAATATAGCATCTCCTGAACAAATCAGAAATTGATCTTCTGGTGAAATTACAGAATCAGAAACTATTAATTACAAAACATTAAAACCAGAAAAAAATGGTTTATTTAATGAGGTTGTTTTTGGTCCTGTTAAGGATTATGAATGTTCTTGTGGAAAATATAAAAAAGTTAAACATAGAGGAATCAAATGTGAAAAGTGTTCAGTTGAAATAACTGAATCAATCGTTAGAAGAGAAAGAATGGGTCATATTGAACTTGAAGCACCAGTTGCTCATATTTGAATGACAAAAGAACTTCCTTCACCTTCAAAAATTTCTTTATTATTAGATATTTCATATAAACAAGTTGATCAAATCGTTTATTTTGTTAATTACATTGTAATTGATGAAGGTATTTATTCTAATGATGCTGAAAATAAAATTTTCTCTAAAAAAGACATCTTAGATTTATCTGCTGAAAAATCTAAAAAATCTCGTGGTAATTTAAGAAAAACATTGAGATTAATCATGGAAATGATTGAAGCAAAGAAAACTTTTAATGAAAAAGATTATGATAAAGCAAGAGCTTATTATGACCATTTAAAATATTCTACTTTACCTTTCTCAATTGCTGATGTTTTTGATTTAATCCAAAAATATACCGGTATAAAATTTGCTATTGGTGCTGAAGCAATCAAAATTCTTTTAAAAGAATTAGATCTTAAAAAAGAAAATGATACTTTAAGAAAAATCTTAGAGTCATATAAATCTCTAGATGATCCTAAAGCTAAGAAAATTTTAAGAAGACTTGAAGTTATTAAAAACTTTATGGATTCAAAAAATAAACCTGAGTGAATGGTTCTAGATGTAATTCCAGTAACACCACCTGATACTAGACCTATTATCCAATTAGATGGTGGTAAATTTACAACTAGTAATATTAATAACTTTTATCGTAAAATAATTATCAGAAATGATCGTTTAAAAAAGATGAAAGAAGCAAAAGCTCCTTCTACATTAATTAATAATGAAAAAAGAATGCTTCAAGAAGCTGTTGATGCTTTATTTGATAATTCATCGAAGAAAAAACCACAACTATCAAAAGATAAAAAACCACTTAAATCTTTATCAAATTACTTAAAAGGTAAACAAGGTTTATTTAGACAAAATTTATTAGGTAAAAGAGTTGACTATTCTGGTCGTTCTGTTATTGTTGTTGGTCCTGAATTAAAAATGTACGAAGTTGGTATTCCAACAATTATGATTTTAAAATTATTCAAACCTTTTATTATTCATGAATTAATTAAAAGAAGAGAAAATGATAGTTTAATCAATCAAACTCCAATTGCTAAAAATATTCGTGATGCTGAACAATTAATTGCAAAACAAGATGATGTTATTTGAGATATCGTTAAAAAAGTAATTAAATCAAGACCTGTTATTTTAAATAGAGCTCCAACTTTACATAGATTAGGAATTCAAGCTTTTGAACCAAGAATGATTGAAGGTAAAGCAATTAGATTACATCCATTAGTAACACCTGCATTTAATGCCGATTTCGATGGAGATCAAATGGCTGTTCACGTTCCTTTAGGTCAAAAAGCAATTGATGAAGCTAGAGATATTTTATTAGCTCCTTGACATATCTTAGGTCCAAAAGATGGTAAACCTATCGTTACACCTACTCAAGATATGATTTTAGGTAATTATTATTTAACAATTGAAAACAAAGACAAAGTAGGTTCTGGTTTAATATTTAATGATTTAAATGAAATTCAAAGAGCTTTATTGAATAAAAAAGTTCATACTCATTCAGTAATTGGTTTTAGATCTGAATTTTTAAAAGATAAAAATATTAAAACTAGAGGTTTATTAATTACTACTCCTGGAAAATTAATTTTAAATGACATTTTCCCAAGTACTTTTGATTTTATTAATAATGCTGATGTTTCAGTTTTAAATACTGATGAAGATATTTTAAAACCAGGAACAAATATTAAAGATTTCATTGCAAATAGAGAAAATAAAAATGCTTTTGATAAAAAAACTTTTTCAAAATTAATTTATAAACTTTATCTTGAACTTGATAAAAGAGATATTCCGCCTATTTTAGATAAAATAAAATCTTTAGGATTTGAATACTCTACTAAGAGTGCAATTTCAATTTCACTTTTTGATATTCCAAAATATGAAGATACAAAAGAAGCATATTTTAAAGATGCTAATAGAGAAGTTGCTAAATTAAAAAAACAATATCATAAAGGTCTTTTAACAGAAGATGAAAGATATAAAAAAGTTATTGAAAAATGAACAGATATTAAAAAAATAGTTACAACTGATATTGAAAATCTAGTTGCTAGTGATAAATATAAAGATAATTCAATTATCATTATGTCTCAATCAGGTGCTAGAGGTAATATTTCTAACTTTACACAATTAGTTGGGATGAGAGGTTTAATGTCTAAGTCATATAACTATGACCAAAAACAAAAAACATCAATTATTAGAGATACTATTGAAATTCCAATTAAACATTCATTTATGGAAGGTTTATCTATTTCTGAATTTTTCAACTCATCATATGGTGCTAGAAAAGGGATGACAGATACTGCTATTAAAACTTCAAAAGCTGGTTATATGACTAGAAAATTAGTAGATGCTGCTCAAGAAGTTATTATTAATAACATTGACTGTTCTACAAACTCTGGTTTAGTTGTTAGAAAAATTATTAATGATGTTGATAACTCAGTTATTGAATCTTTACATGATAGAATTTTCAACAGATTTTCTTTTTCAGATATTATCGACCCAGTAACTAATGAAAAAATCATTTTAGCTGGTAAAATAATTGATGAAAGTACTGCTCAAAAAATTCAAGATTCTAGTATTGAAGAAGTTGTAGTAAGATCTCCACTTCATTGTCAAAACAAACATGGTGTTTGTCAAAAATGTTTCGGAATTGATCTTTCTACTAATAAATTAGTTCAAACTGGAACTGCTATTGGAATTATAGCAGCTCAATCAATTGGTGAACCTGGTACTCAACTTACAATGAGAACGTTCCATACTGGTGGGGTTGCTGGTGGTAGTAATATTACTCAAGGTTTCGAAAGACTTAAACAATTATTTGATTGTATTCCACCAAAAGAATGAGAAAAATCAATTATCTCTGAAATAAGTGGAAAAGTAATTGAAGTAATTTTAAATGAAGAAGAAAACTATAAAACTGTTATAGTTGAAAATGATATTGAAAGAAGAGAATATATTGTTAATTCTAAACAAAAAATTAGAATTAAAAATGATGATGTTCTTAAATGTGGTGATAAAATCACTGAAGGTTCAATTGACTTACAAGAATTATTATTAATAGCTGGTGTTAATGCTGTGCGTGAATATATGATTAGAGAAGTTCAAATAATTTACCGTCTTCAAGGTATTAATATTTCAGATAAATATATCGAAGTAATTATTAGACAATTAACATCTAAATTAAAAATTGTTAATCCTGGAGATTCTAAATATTTCATTGGTTCACCAATCAATATTAATACTCTTAAAAATCAAAACACTATGTTATTGAATAAGAATAAAAAACCAATCTTTGCTGTTTATCAAATCTTCGGTTTAGAAGATGTTCCTGGTAAATCAGATTCATTCCTTTCAGCAGCATCTTTCCAAGATACGAAAAAAATATTAACAAGTGCAGCTGTTAAAGGCCAAGTTGATGAATTAATCGGAATTAAAGAAAATGTTATTTTAGGACACTTAGTTCCAATTGGAACTGGACTTGAAGTAATTGATGAATCACCTGATGCAGTTAAACATAAGGCTTACTTGTTTGATTATTAAGATTAAACTTTTAAAAAATATGTTAATATTAAGTTGTTAATTTAATATTCATAAAAAAATTAATATGGACTTTAAACATCCATGTTAATTTTTTTATATTTACCGGAGATTTTATGCAAAATGCAAAATTAAAACTAATAATTAAAGAACTAATGAGCAAATTACCAGACATTACAAATGATAATGTTGCTTTAAAATTATTAGAAAAACATAACTATGATGTTAGAGAAGCTGTTATTGAATATAAAAATAAAAAAACAGTTGATTATATTAATCTTTTAAGTCAAGAACACAATATTTCTAGAAATAAAGTTAGTGAACTTATTGAAGATATTTTTATCAAAAACTTTGATAAAATAATGAGTGAAGAGCGATGTATTCTAGAAATGAAAATAGATCATGAAAACGGTTCTATTATTGGTAAAAGATTATATAATGTTGTTCCTGATGGTGATGATATTGATGATTTATTTGAAATTAAAGTTTCTAATATGAAAGAAATTGACCCTTCAAAAGATTATAAAGTTGGTGATATCTATCGAGAATTATACGATATTAATGATGAAAAAAATCTTCAAAAGAAAGATATTTTATATATTTTTCAACAATTAAAACAACAAATAAATGAGATTAATAATCAAAATGTTTATGATGAATGAAAAGATAAAATTGGTGAAATAATTAAATGTTCTATTGATAGAAGAGATGGTTCAAGTGGTTTTTTAATTGATTTAACAAAAGCTAGTAATGTTAGAGATAGAGAAAAATATGTAAAAACTTTTGGTTACTTATCTAAAAAAGATGCAATTCCTGGTGAAATCTTAAAAGAGGGTGAATCTTATAACTTCTTAATAAAAGAAGTTAAAGAACATAGTAAAGGTTGACCAGTTGTTTTATCAAGAGCTGATAAAAACTATGTTAAGAAAATTTATTCAACACTTGTTCCTGAAATTCAAAATGGAGACATTATTATTAATGCAATTAGTAGAATTGCTGGATTTAAAGTTAAAATAGCAGTTAGTTCAAGTTTTATATCACATAATCCAGTAGCTATTTGTATCGGACCAAATGGTAGTAGAGTTAAACAATTATCTCAAGCTTTAAATGGTGAAAAAATAGAAATTATTAGATATGATGAAGATATTAAAAAAATGACAATTTTAGCTTGTGGAGTTGAAAATGTTATTGGATTAAAATATCTTGAAGATACAGAAAATCCTAATGAAAGTCAAATGATTGTAATTGTTAGTAATGAATCTTTCCCTGTTATTTTAGGTAGAGAAGGTAAAAACATTAAATTAATTGCTCAATTATTAAATTTAAAAGTTGATCTTAAAAATTTAAAAGATGCTAATTTTGAAGGAATTGAATTTGAACCAATTGAATCATTTGGTAATTTAAATTATGTTCCACCAAAATATGATTATCAAAACAACAATGATTCTAATAATTCATATAATGACCATTCAGATGATAAGAAAAATCAAATTTTTGCAACAAATTTAAGTGATAATAATGTTGATTATTCAGACTATCAAAATAATTTTAATAATAATTCTCAAGAAAACTTTTTCTTTTCAGATGACTTAAAAGAACTTGAAGATGAATTTTTAAGTGAAATTAATAACGTTGATAATGATAAAAAAGACGAATAATAGAACTTGCATTATTTCGAGAACTAAAACTGAAAAAAATAATTTAATCAGATTAACAATCCACGAAAATCAAATTATTATTGATAATAATAATTTATTAAAACATCGTGGATTTTATGTCCTTAAAGACAAATCATTTATTTTAAAATTAAAAAAAAGTGATTTGCTTTTAAAAAAGTTTAAAATTATAACAAACGATGAAACTTTCGATAAAATGCTAAAAATGTGTGAGGTTATATATGAAGAATAAAAAAAATAAACTTGACAATAGAAAATCAATTAATGTTAATGACTATATTAAAGAAGTAAATATTGGTATTAAAGATAAGATTTTTATATATACATCACCACTTTCAGTTAATGATTTATCAGAAAAATTATTTATTCCTTCTGGTAGAATTTTAAAATACTTTTTCCTTTCAACACCATCAATTGTTTTAAATGTAAATTCAATTTTAACAAAAGATCAAATTGCAGAAGTTTGTCTTGAAAATGATCTTGATTTTCAAATAGATGAAGAAATAAATTTAGAAAATGTTCTTGATTTAATTAATTTTGAAAAAGAAGATAATGAAGCTACTTTAAAACCAAGAAGTCCTATTGTTACAATAATGGGACATGTTGACCATGGTAAAACTACATTATTAGATAATATTAGAAAAACATCAGTAGTTGATTCTGAAGCTGGTGGTATTACTCAACATATTGGTGCTTATCAAGTTGAGAGAGAAAATCAAACAATAACATTTATTGATACTCCTGGACATGAGATATTTAGTGAAATGAGAGCTAGAGGTGCTAATATCACTGATATTATCATTTTAGTAATTGGTGCTGATGATGGTTTAAAACCTCAAACAGAAGAAGCAATTGATCATGCTAAAGCAGCTGATGTTCCAATTATTGTTTTCATTAACAAAATGGATAAAGAAAATGCTAATCCTGAAAAAATATTAAGTAGACTTAGTGAAAAAAATGTTGTTGCTGAAGAATGAGGCGGAGATACTATTGTTATTAAAGGTTCAGCTAAATCTGGTGACGGATTAAATGAATTATTAGATGCAATTATTTTAACAAGTGAAGTACTTGAATTAAAAGCTAATCCAGATCGTTTTGCTAATGGTATTGTTATTGAATCAAATCTTGATAAAGGATTTGGTCCAGTTGCTACTGTTTTAATCAAAGGTGGAACTTTAAATAAAGATGACTATGTTGTTGTTGGTTCTAGTTTTGGAAAAATAAAAGTAATGCATGATGAAAATAAAAAAGTTTTAACAAAAGCAGGACCATCTAAACCAGTTAGAATAGCTGGATTAGATATTATCCCAGAATCTGGAATGAATCTTTTAGCTTTTAAAGATGAAAAGCAAGCAAAGAAAATTGCTGATATTCAAAAAAATAAAAAGAATCTTGAAACTAATCTTCATAGCCAAAGTAATGAAATTAGAGCAAAAATTATTTCAGGTGAATACAAAAATATTAATTTAATTATTAAAACAGATTTTCATGGTTCTCTTGAAGCTGTTAAAAATATTATTAGTAAAATTGATGTTGCTGGAGCAACAACAACAGTTATTAGAGCTGCTATTGGTGGAATTACTGAGAGTGAAGTTAAACTAGCTCAATCAACTAAATCTTTTATTATCGGTTTTAATATTAGACCAAATAAAAAAATTGTAGATATTGCTAAACAAAGTAATGTTGAAATTTTAACTTTTGATATTATCTATAAACTTAAAGATGAAGTAGAAAATATTTTAAAAGGTTCATTAGACCTTATCTATATTGATAAAATTTTAGGTGAAGCTAAAATTTTACAAATATGAAAACATAGTGATATTGGAACAATATGTGGTGTTAAAGTTGATAGTGGAAAAATAGTTAGAGGCGCTAAAGCTCGAGTTATCCGTAATGATGTTATTATCTATACTTCTGAAATCAAAAGTTTGAGATCTAATAAAGATCCAGTTAATGAAGTTAAAGAAGGTAGAGAATGTGGTTTTACTATTAAGAACTTTAATGATCTTAAAGAAAACGACGTTATCGAAATTTTTGAAGTAGTTGAAAAAAAGCAATATGAATAATTATAAAATTCAAAGATATGAATCAATCATTCAAGATAAAATAAATAAAACTATTGTATTTAAAGTTAATAATAAATATATCAAAATGGCTCGTGTTAGTTATGTTAAATTAGACAGAAATTTAAATAATGCAAAAGTTTATCTTGATTGTCAAAAAAGAGAAGAAAAAGCTCAAATTTTAGAGAACTTTCAAAAACTAACTGCTCTTTTCAGAGCTGAAGTTGCTAGTGAGCTTGATATTTTTAAAACACCTAAAATAACTTTTTTTCATGACTTATCTATTGAACATGCTGAAAAAATTGATAATATTATAAAAGATATTCATAGTAAGGAAAAATAGATGGAACAAAAAACTTTTATTGAATCTGTTGATAGTTTTTTAAAATCAAAAGATGGTGTTAAAAAATCTTGATTATATTCTCTTATCTTATTAGTCTTAAGTATTATTGGTTTTTCAATTCCATTAATTTTTATTTTCGGAAATTTTGATGAAGAATTACAAATAATTTTTGTTAGGAATGTTGGTTATATTGATGCTGCTACTTATTTAATATTTATCGGCTTTGCTTTATTATTTGCACCTGTCATTTGGTTGTTTTCATCATGGATGACCGGTGTTAATGGGGTCAGTAGTGATAAGAACTTTCATATCTTTATGTGAGTTATTTATTTATTTGTATTTTTGATAGCAATTTGTGTTGCTATTTTAATGATCAGAGCCTCTATATTTCCATTTTTTATATAATGGAAAAATAATTTTTTATTCAATCTTGTAATTATTTAGGGTATAATAAAAAAGTTATATTTTTTTGGTATTTTTTAATAAAAAAATACACTCATACAAGTTGTTTGTTAAGAGTTAAAAACTTAATAATAAAGAAAGAAAAAAATGCCAACAATTTCACAATTAATTATCCATGAAAGAAAAGATAAAGTTAAGAAAACAAAATCACCAGCTTTGTTAAATACTTATAATTCATTAGATAAAAAAACAAAATACAATCCAGCTCCATTTAAAAGAGGGGTTTGTACTAGAGTAGGTACAATGACACCAAAGAAACCAAACTCTGCTTTAAGAAAATATGCAAAAGTAAAATTAAGCAATAATCAAGAAGTTTTAGCTTATATTCCAGGTGAAGGTCATAATCTACAAGAACATAGTGTTGTTATGATTAGAGGCGGACGTGTTAAAGATTTACCAGGTGTTAGATATCATATCGTAAGAGGTACTGCTGATACTGCTGGTGTTAAAAATAGAAAACAAAGTCGTTCACTTTATGGTGCTAAAATTCCGAAAGAAAAGAAATAAGGTAAAAAAATGAGAAAGTCTAAACCAATTAAAAAAGATGTTTTGCCAGATCCAATTTATAAATCAAAACTAGTTACTAAATTAATTAGTTCAATTATGTTAGATGGTAAAAAATCAAAAGCTCAAAAAATAATTTATGATGCATTCGAAATAGTTGAAGCAAAAACAGGAAAAAAAGCAATTGATGTTTTTGAAAAAGCAATTGAAAATATTACACCTGTTCTTGAATTAAAAGTTAGAAGAATAGCTGGTAGTAATGTTCAAGTTCCTCTTGAAGTTTCTCCAGTTAGAAAAAAAACACTTTGTTTAAGATGATTAACTCAATATGCTAGATTGAGAAATGAAAAAACAATGGTTGAAAGACTAGCTGGTGAAATTATCGATGCTTCTAAAGGTAATGGAGCTTCTGTTAAGAAAAAAGAAGATACACACAGAATGGCAGAAGCTAATAAAGCATTTGCACATTTAAGATGATAATTTTAAGTTAGGATTTTAAAATGGCTAGAAAATTTTCAATTAATACCTTTAGAAATTTTGGTATTATGGCTCATATTGATGCTGGAAAAACAACTGTTACTGAGAGAATTTTATTTCACTCAGGTAAAAAACATAAAATTGGTGAAACTCACGATGGTCAATCAACAATGGATTGAATGGCTCAAGAAAAAGAACGTGGAATCACGATTACTTCAGCTGCAACATATGTTGAATGAAAAGTTCAAGGTGATGATAATGCTTATCAATTAAATGTTATCGATACACCAGGACACGTTGATTTTACTGTTGAAGTTGAAAGATCACTAAGAGTACTTGATGGAGCTGTTACAGTTCTTGATGGACAAAATGGTGTTGAACCTCAAACTGAAACTGTTTGAAGACAAGCAAGTAAATATAACGTTCCTAGAGTTATCTTCATTAATAAAATGGATAAAACTGGTGCTGATTTCGAATATTCAGTAAAAACAATTAGAGATAGATTAGGAGTTAAAGCAACTCCAATTCAATTACCAATTGGTGCTGAACAAGACTTTGTTGGTATTATTGATTTAATTGAAATGCATGCTATCTATTATGATGGTGAACATAATGAAGATTTTGAAATAAAACCTATTCCAGCAGATATGCTAGAAAAAGCAAAAGAATGAAGAAGTAAAATGCTTGATGACATCGTTGAATTCGATGAACAAGTAATTGAAAAATATCTTGAAGGCAAAGAAATTTCTAAAGATGAAATTAAAACTTGTATTAGAAAAGGTGTTTTAACAATTGGTTTATTTCCAGTTTTATGTGGAACTGCTTTTAAAAACAAAGGTGTTAAAGCTTTATTAGATGCTATTGTTTGATACTTACCTTCACCAACTGAAGTAGCAAGTATTAAAGGTATTCTTGATAATGGAGAAGAAACTTTTAGAAATAATGATGATAATGAACCATTATCTGCATTAGCTTTTAAAGTTGCAACAGATCCATTTGTTGGTAGACTTACTTTTATCAGACTTTATTCTGGTGTATTAACAAAAGGTTCTTATATCTATAATTCTTCAAAAGAGAAAAAAGAACGTGTTTCTAGATTAGTTAAAATGAATGCTAATGAAAGAGAAGAAATAGATGAAATAAGAGCTGGTGATATCTGTGCTATTATTGGTTTAAAAGATACAACTACTGGTAATACTTTATGTGATGAAAAAAATCATATAATTTTAGAAAAAATGCAATTTGCTGAACCAGTTATTTCACTTGCTGTTGAACCTAAAACAAAAAATGACCAAGAAAAAATGGGTGTTGCTTTACAAAAATTAGCTGAAGAAGATCCGACTTTTAAAACTTTTACTGATGAAGAAACTGGTCAAACTATTATTGCTGGAATGGGTGAACTTCACCTTGATGTTCTAGTTGATAGAATGAGAAGAGAATTCAGCGTTGATGTTAATATAGGCGCTCCTCAAGTATCATATCGTGAAACTTTCACGGTTGAAAATGAAGCTGAAGGTAAATATATTAAACAATCAGGTGGTAAAGGCCAATATGGACATGTTAAAATTAGGTTTACACCTAATCATGAAAAAGGTTTTCTTTTTGAAAATAAAATAGTTGGTGGGAAAATTCCTGGTGAATATATTAAAGAGATTGAAAATGGTCTTAAAGATGCTATGAAAGCTGGACCATTTGCAGGATATCCTTTAATTGATATTCAAGCAACATTATTTGATGGTTCTTACCATGATGTGGATTCATCTGGTATGGCTTATAAAATAGCAGCTTCAATGTGTTTAAAAGAAGCAGCAAAAAATTGTAAAGTTGTTCTTCTTGAACCAATGATGGCTGTTGATGTAACTACTCCTGATGAATATTTAGGAACAGTTCTAGGTGATCTATCTAAAAGAAGAGGATTATTAGAAGGACAAGAACAAAGAGGTAATGCTCAATCAGTTAAGGCTAAAGTTCCTTTAAGTGAAATGTTCGGTTATGCAACTGATCTAAGAAGTAATACTCAAGGTAGAGGGACTTATATTATGCAATTTAGTCACTATGCACAAGTACCAAAATCTATTTCAGAAAAAATTGCTTCTGATAAACTAAAATAGTTACTATTTTAAAAATAAAAAAATAAAAAATATATTATAATACTTATTGATAAGTAAAATGGAGATAAAAATGGCAAAACAAAAATTCGATAGAAGTAAAACTCACGTTAATATCGGTACTATAGGTCATATTGACCATGGTAAAACTACTTTAACTGCTGCTATATGTACAGTTTTAGCTAAAACAGGTAATTCTAAAGCAATGAGTTATGCAGCTATTGACTCAGCACCTGAAGAAAAAGCAAGAGGTATTACTATTAATACAGCTCATGTTGAATATGAAACAGAACCAAGACATTATGCACACGTTGATTGTCCTGGACATGCTGATTATGTAAAAAACATGATTACTGGTGCTGCTCAAATGGATGGAGCTATCTTAGTTGTTGCTGCAACTGATGGACCTATGCCTCAAACAAGAGAACATATTCTTTTAGCAAGACAAGTAGGAGTTCCTAAAATATTAGTATTCTTAAACAAATGTGATATTATGACTGACCCTGAAATGCAAGAATTAGTTGAAATGGAAGTTAGAGAATTATTATCATCATATGGATTTGATGGCGATAACGCTCCTATCATTAGAGGTTCTGCTCTTAAAGCTTTACAAGGTGATGAAGCTTATGAAAAAAATATTCTTGAATTAATGGATGCAGTTGATGCATATATCCCAACTCCTGAAAGAGAAAAAGACAAACCATTCTTATTAGCTATTGAAGATGTTTTCACAATCTCTGGTAGAGGTACTGTTGTAACTGGTAGAGTTGAAAGAGGACAATTAAAACTTAATGAAGAAGTTGAAATTATCGGATTAACTGATACTAAAAAAGTTGTTGTAACTGGTATTGAAATGTTCAGAAAACAATTAGATTACGCTGAAGCTGGTGATAATGCTGGTATCTTATTAAGAGGTGTTAAAAAAGAAGACGTTGAAAGAGGTCAAGTATTAGCTAAACCTAAATCAATTACTCCTCATACTATTGTTGAAGCTGAAATCTATGTTCTTAAAAAAGAAGAAGGTGGAAGACACACTCCAATTATGGATGGTTATAGACCTCAATTCTATTTTAGAACAACTGATGTTACTGGTGCTATTAAATTAAAAGAAGGATCAGATATGATTCTTCCTGGTGATAATACATCAATTACAGTTGAATTAATCAGACCAGTTGCTATCGAATTAGGTTCTAAATTCTCAATTAGAGAAGGTGGAAAAACTGTTGGAGCTGGAACTATTACTAAAATAATTAAATAATTATTTTTCTATATTTAAATCAAAAATAAACTTATATTACTATAAGTTTATTTTTTTTATGTATTTTTACTTATAATTTTTATATGCCTAAAAATAAGAAAAACTTAATCGGAATAGGAAAAGAACTTAAAAAATATTTCTTAAGTTCTAATTTTGATACACTTTTTTCTTTAAATAAAGATAAATTTTTAATAAGAGAATTAACAAAAAAAGAAATTAATTGTAAAAATGTTACTTATATTGGAATTCGTCTTGGATTAAAAAGAACAGATATTGCTCTTTGAAATGATAATGATGAAGTATCTGATAATGAAGAAGAAAAATTTGATCATATTATCAAAAAGGATTTTCAGTATAATAGATATGACTTAACTCCAAATTCTAATTATTATGAACATATTAAAAGTTATTTAAAGCAAAATATTCCAGCAAATTCAATTTCAAGAGTTGTAATAGAACTCCCATCTTTTAATCCGCAAAGTAATGAACTTAAAGAAATAGGTTCAAATCTTGATATCAATTTATTTGAAAAAAAATTAAGACCACTTTTAGAAAAGAAGGAAAAGGAAAAAATAGCAATTATTCCAGTTCTTGAAACATTTAAGAAAATGTTAAATGAAATTAATACTACTAATGAAATTAAAGTTATTAATTTTGGTCTTTGAAAAATGTATTATCCTTCTAATTATAATACATGATGAGATGAACAAGGATTTGATGAAAAATGATTAGCTAAGAAAACTGAAACAGAAAAGATTGCTAAAGATTTAACCCATATTAAAAATGTTAATGAAGCTGAAACAGTTTTAATAGCTTATATTGTTGATGAAATTTGAAAGAATCCTTGAAATCCATTTTTTGAATATCAAAAAAGATTCTCAAAATGATCTTATAAAAATGTACATTTTCCAACTAAAGTTGAAATAGATAATTTATTATCTATTAATTATAATTATAAAAACTATTTCCAAGAACAAGAACATAAAAATATTACATATATTGGAATTGATTTAGGTTTAAAAAGAACTGGTATTGCTATTTGAAATCATAGCTCTGATAAACCAAGGAACAAGAAAATACAAAGTATTAACTTTATCCATAGTGATTTAAAGAAAGAATTAAATCCGAGGAATAATACTTATAAAAAAATAGAAAGATTCTTTTTTGAAAATATTAATCCAGAATCAACCGTTAAAGTTATTATAGAAACATCTAAATTTAAAGATAATAAAGAAGATGAATTAACTCGTAAAATAATTCTTAAATTCTTTAAAGATTTATTAAATATAATTAATCATAATAATAAAATTAAAAGCATCAAAGCAAGTGCATGAAGAAAATATTATGATGAATATCGTTGATTTTTTAATAACTCTGATTATGATGAAAATCCTCAAAAGAATCGAAAAAAATTAAAAAAGATAGCTAAAGATATAACTCATATAGACAATGATGATGAAGCCGAAGCTTGATTAATAGTTAATAAAGCTGAAATTATTTGAAAAAATTTAAAAAATAAGAAACCTCAAAGAGATAGAAATAAAAAATCTATTATTGTAAAAAAAACAAAGAATATTAGAAATTATGAAGATGAGAATCTGTTTTAAATAAGGAATAATTATATATTTTTACTTATAATATTAATGTGTCTAAAAATAAGAAGAATAATTTAATAGGAAAAGAAAAAGAGTTTAGAAATTTTGTTCTAAACTCATCCTTTGAATCTCTATTTTTATTAAATAAAGAAAACCTTAATATAAAAGATTTAACTGATAAAGAAAAAGAAAATCAAAATATTACTTATATAGGTATTAATTTATGATTAAAAAAAATGGAAATTATATTTTGAAATAATAAAGATAATCTAATTGAAAATAATATTCAATATACTAGAAGTGATTTTAATTCAAATTTACTTCCATATGAATTAATTAAAAATGCTTTTAAAGCAAATATTACATCTAATACAAGTATTAGACTAATAATAAAATTACCATCTCTAAAAAATGATCAGAATAAAGAAAAAGCAGCAATTTTACCAATTCTTAAAAATATCGAATCGATATTAAAAGAAGTTAATACTAATAGTGAAATAAAAATTATTAATGATAATAATTGAAATACTAATCATGACGCTATTGATTCAAATTTTGATAATAAAAACAATTCAGCAAATTTAATCATAGATAAAGCGGATTTAATTTGAAATAATGTTTGGAACCCATTCTTTTTAAGTCAGAAGATTACTAGAAGAACATTTAGAAACATTTTAGAGCCAAGTGAAGCAGAAATATTAAATTTACTATCAAATACTCATAAAGATAAAGTTTATGACAAAGAAGATGTTTTAGATAATATTACATATATTGGAATTGACTTAGGACTTAAGAAAACAGGATTTGCTTTTTTAGATTATTCTAGTAATGAAATCAATCATGATAATATTGATTACTTTAAAGATATTAAGAGTGAGAACATAGGATATAATTTAAGGGATTTAAAACCTGATTCAAAACCTTATGAAAAAATAAAATATTTTTTTAATAAATATATTAAAAAAGATTCAATTGTTAGAATTATTATAGAAATTCCATTTTTTAAAAAAAATGAAAAAACAAAAGCAAATCAAAGAGATTTTATTATAGAAACTTTTGAGATTTTATTAAATGAAATTAAAAATAAATATGAAATAAAGCTTATCTTTGCTCATGATTGAAGAGTATATTATATTGAATATGATTCAATATTTGATGATCATAATACAAATAATATTTTTTCACTTGATAAGACAAATAAGATTAAAAAAATATCTCATGATTTAACTGATATTAATAATGATGATGAAGCTGAAGCAACTTTAATAGTAAATAAAGCTCATAAAATTTGAAATAATACTAAATTATA
>SAMEA5043647__coassemble_606_pt1 | contig 30041 bp, 50 predicted proteins | sample SAMEA5043647__metabat2_low_PE_002 | metagenome-assembled genome bin SAMEA5043647 (sample SAMEA5043647) | Gadus morhua | reverse complement strand
ATTTTTATAACATTATCAATTATTTCAATATGCACAATTCCTTTAGCTATAGTGCTTATGACTGTAATTATTGCTGTTGTAGATCATCCTGATTATATGTTAAGTCCAATGTTAATAATAATACCTATATTATTATTTTCAATTACTCCAATTCTTAGTTTTATTTTAGGAATTATAATTTTAGCTACTGATTGAAAAAATCAAGAAATTAATAATAATAAAATACTATGGGGTGTCTTAACATTACTTCTATTAGGACCAATATCTTCTTTAGTATTTTCTATTCAATCTAGAAAGATTTATAAATCTATTGATGGTATTTTAGACGATGTTGATAAAGATAATGAACAAGAACCTCAATATGAGGAAGAATTTACTCATGATGAAGAAGATAATGAAGATGAGTAATGTTAAAAATAAAATAATTATTTATATTATTTAGATAATACTTATTAAGAATATTGAATAACGTGTTTTAATTTATTATTTTTAAAAAAGAAATGATTTAAATGACTAAAATTACAGATAATGAAAAAAAATATTTAATAAAAAAACTTTCTATTATTAAGACATTATCAATTGTTTCGTTATGTATAATTCCTTTGATTATAATAACTACAATTGTAATTATTATAACTTCAATTACTACTACTGGTTTTTTAAATCCATTCCTAATGCTAATACCTACGTTCTTTTTTTCAATTATTTCGACTCTTAATTTAGTTTTAGGAATTATAATTTTAGCTACTGATTGAAAAAATGAAGAAATTAATAATAATAAAATACTATGGGGGTATCTTAACATTAGTTCTATTAGGCCCAATAGCTTCTTTAATATTTTCTATTCAATCTATAAATATTTATAAAAATATTAACGATATTTTAAATGATGTTGAAAAGTATGAAAAGCAAAAAACTCAATATGATAAAAAATCTAATAATGATAAAGAAGATAATCTAGAAAATAATAAAGATGAATAATCTTTAAAATATAATAATTATTTAGATTATTTTAATACTACTTATATTAAAATAATATCTATATGATTAAAAAAATAATAAATTAATAATACTAAATTATGATTAGAACTGTTTTTCTTTTATTTTACTAATTTTGTATTAGGTAAATTAGATAAAGATATTCACAATTTTAATAATACTTATTAAGTAAAAATAGTATAATTTATAAGTTAAATAATGAAATAAAATTCATTATTTTTTTTAAAATAAGGATATAAAAATGAGTAGAATTACAGAAGATGAAAAATCATTTTTGTTAAAAAAGGTTACTATTATGTTAATAATATCAATTTTTTTAACATGTACATTTGTATTGGGTTTAATATTAGGTTTTTCTTTTAATGAACCTAATAAACCTCCTAGTTCTAGTAATATTTATCATCCAGGTTTTATTGCAGGACTTATTTTTACATCAATTTCTTTTATTATTAATTTCTTTGTTTTAGGAATTATAATAATTACTAATAATTGAAAAAATGATGAAATTAATTATTTAAAAAGAGCTACTTTTGGACATGTATTAATTTTTATTATATTAGGACCTATAGCTTCTTTAATATTTTGTATTAAATCTATGAATATTTATAAATCTATTGATATTGATAGATCTATTGATGATTTTTTTCCTGAAGATATTAAAAAATCTAATTCTAATCAAAAAGATAATCATGACAGAGAAGATAATCGTAATTAAGAATATAATAAAAATCAAAAAATATAAATATGAGGTAATCAAAATATGGAAACAGAAAATTTAGAAATAATTAATAATCCACTTATTGATGAAGCTGCTAAAATAAAAAAAATATCAATTGTTGGTATTGTCCTTATTTTTACAATTATTGGTTTTTTTGTAACAATTATTATTTCCATAATATTAGGCATTAAAATAATATCTACTGATTGAAAAAATGAAGAAATTAATAACGATAAATTATTATGAGGACTATTAACATTGTTATTATTAGGCCCTATATCATCATTAATTTTTGCTAATATTACTTTAGATAAATTAAACAATGATGCTCAAATTTAATAGTAATTTATTAAATAAAAATAATATAATTTATAAGTTGAATAATGGAGTAACATCCATTATTTTTTTATCTTTTTAAATAAATGAGGTTTTTAAAAATGAACAGTAATTTTGAAAAAATTAGTTTAGAAACATTGGCATTAGTTGCTTTAGAAACAGAAGTTAATATAGGAAAATTAAAAGGTTTTAAAGTTCACCGTTTAAACAATAATGATATAAGATGTTTGGAAATTCCAAGAAATTTAATTAGATCTATAAAAAATGAAAAAAATATAAATAATTCTGGTATTTATTTTTTAATTAATGATGATAATAATAGTCTTTATGTTGGTCAAGCAACTGATATTTTAAATCGTTTAACTGATCATAATAGACAAGAAAAAGATTTTACAAAATCTATTGTTTTTATTAGTGATACTAATCTTTTATCAAAAACATTTATTGATTATTTAGAATGACATTATATTTCAGAACTAAAAAATGGAAAATCATGAAAAATGATGAATAAAGATGAAAGAAATAAAAAACCGAATGTTACTAAATTCGAAGAAATTAAATTATTAAATTTGATTTCAGATATAGATATTCTATTATTTTGTGCTGGAATAACTTTAACTGAAACAAAAAATATCAATAAATCTAATGAAGTATTTAGTTGCAATAAAGCAAAATCTATCTTCGAAAATGGAAAAATAACTATTTTATCTGATTCTGTTCTTCCTCTTATTACTGGAAAAAAAGAAAAAATGGATGTTAATACTAATTACTATAATGAAAATTATAAAACACTTCAAAGTATGGAAAATGAATTAATAGATTGAGAAAAAAATAGCATTATTAAAAGAGACAATCTAGAATATAAAGTTTTAATAGATATTAAATCATTATCTCCTTCTAGAGCAAGTAATTTTGCAAAAGGTTATTATACAAGTAGTGGTTGAGAAGACTGAAAAAATCAAAAAGGTGAAACACTTGATAAAGTTTATAGAAAATAATAAGAATTAACTTAAATTATTACAAAGACATATAGAAAATAATGAAATCAATAAATATTAATTGATTATAATTATAGTAAAGGATATATAAAATGGACATAATTAAAAAAGATCTTGATAAGATTAAAAAACTTTCAATTGTTTCACTTATTTTTATGGGTGCTATTTTTATATCATCTATTGTGGGATTCACACTTTTAATCATTAAATATGAACCTTTATTATGAGAGTTTATACTTTATTGCTCATTAATAGGTTCTTTTATTTTAATAACTAATATTATTGATATTTATTTAGCTATTAAAATAATAAAAACAGATTGACAAAATGAAGAAACGAATCTTCAAAAGAAAAAGAGTGGATGAAAAACTTTATCAATAATAGGCCCTATATCATCTCTTATCTTTGTTAAAAATAGTTTAGAAAGTTTAATTAATATTAATACACCTGATGATGAATAAAACCTTTAACTTTAATTATAAAAATAGAAATAAATCTATTAAAGAACAACTAAGAAATATTAAAATAACATCATATATTATGCTTCCTATTATTCTTATTTTTGAAATAATAGGAGCTATTTTAATTGGATTTACTGCTACTAATACTGGTGGTCTTATTCTTATTGTAATCGGATTAATAATATTATTTGTTCATGATATTGAATTGGCTTATAAAATTATAACTACTGATTGAGAAAATGAAGAAATCAATAAAGATAAAATGCTATGAGTGGGAATGACTATTATTCTTCAAGGAGCAATAGCTTCTATTATCTTTGTTATTAAAGCTGAAAAAGCATTAAATAAAATTGAAGAAACAAAAGAAGGATCGGAGATAGAAAATAATATTTAATTTTTATTAATAATTTTTCTTTTTTTTCTAAATATTTTTCTATTTTTTCTAATAAATATATTTTCTTTTTTTCCATAGTTTATAATTTTATATTAATTAAAAATTAAAATAAGGAATATATGATATTTGAAGTATTAACTAACGAAGAAACAAAAGTAGCACGAAATGAATTTATTCAAATAATAAAAGAAGTTAGAGAATTATTAAGTAAAAAATATAAATTTATTATAAAAAGTGCTGGATCTGATAAATATAATTTCAACATTAGAAATAGTAATGGTGAATATGATCTTGATTATTTAATGATACTTACAAAAAATTCTGAATCAGAATATTATCCAAACAACCCAACAAAAATAAGAAATGAAATTTTTCAAACTTTTCAAGATGTTGTACAAAGAAAAAAATATCAAACTTATAATACTGAAGAATCAACAAGTGTTATAACACTGATTAAAATGGATGAAAAGAAAAGAACATGAAGTTATGATATTTGTATTACAAAAGAATTTTCAAATAATAAAGATGCTAATATGGATAATATAGTAAGAAACTCTTCAGGAAATAATAATGATGGCGCAAATACTTATACTTGAAACCAATTAGGTTTAATTAATAAAGGTGAAAATTGATTTGAAAAACTTAAAGCTGAAAAAAGAAAAGAAATAGTAAATAAAATCATTGAAAAGAAAACTGAATCTAAAAAAATAGGAAATAAAAATGATTCTCAATATAAAACTACTTATCAAATTTTCTTAGAAGTTTATAACGAAAATAAATAATTATATTTTGATATTTATTTAACTATTAAACAAAAATATAAAAGGACTAAAAATAAAATGACAAATAAAAATAACGAAATAGTAATTACTACATTATCTGATATTGCATATAAAGATTATAAAACTATTGGACTAATAGGAACTTCTATGCATTGTTCTGCTGGTAATTTCTATTTAGCTTTAGAAGATCTTAAAAATGAATTAAGACAAATTGCAAGTCAAGATAGTTATAAAACTATAGATAACTTTCATTGTAATGCTATTATTGATGTTAAAATATTTTTTGAAAATCAAGAATTATGTATTACTGGTATGGCAATCTACATGCTAGGTATATATAGTATATAAAATAATAAAAAACATATTAATAATTTAAAAAATTAGGATAGGAAATAATGAGTGAAATACAAACATTATTAAATATGAATTATGATGATTGTTGTAACTTTTTAAAAAATAAATATGGAATCATTAATGGATCTTATTTTGCTACAAATACATTTAAATCAATTAATAGTAAAATTAAAAGAAGTAAAGATGGTCTATATATTCATCATATTGATGAAGATAAAGCCATAATGTTATCTACTAAAAAATTTGCCTTAAACAATCCTTATTCTTATCAACAAGGAGATAGATTAGTTTATTGCAATTTATTAGAACATTTAGTTCTTCATATAAAAATATTTCAATTTCCTCATAAAGACAAAAATAAAAATGAAAGCGTTGGTGTTGGAGGAATATGTAATTTCATCATTCCTGAACTTAATGATATTTATAGTGGAATAGAATATCAACAAGAATGAAAAAAAGCAATTGTTAAAAATGTTATTGATTTAGAAGATGATTATTTAAAATGTATTAAATTTTTAAATAATTTAGGTTTTTGAAAGATCAAAGAACATGTTTGAATACCTTCTTTAAATTTTTGATTTGGAAATTGAAAAATTGATAATAATAAAAAAATTATAGATAAAATTAAAAAGATAATAGATTAAATAATCTCTTAATTTAAATTAAGAGATTATTTAATCTATGAACAAACTACCTATTCTTAATTTAAAAGAATGTATTTAAAAATAGATATAAAAAGGAATAATTTTAATGAGTATAGATAAAACAAAATCTGAACAATTAAGTGATGAAATAAAAATTGAAGAATTAAGTCGTGAAATAGAGATTGAACAATTTATAAAAAAAATGAAAGAAAAGAAAAAATTTAATAATGAAATGCTTTCTTATAATATGGTTATAAATGGTCGTTGGGGTGATGGTAAAACTACATTTTTAAAACAAATAGAAGAACATATAAAAAATAATAAAGATTTAGGAATTGATTCTAATAATATTATAAAAATTAGTGCTTGAGACTATGATTTTTTAGATAATCCTGCTCAAATGATTTTAGATATACTTGATAAAAAAGAAAATGAAGTTATTAAAAAAATATCTAATGTAATAAGTTCATTTTCATTTAGTTCATTAGATAGAATAAGTTTATTTTCATCAAGTTTATCAGATATAATAACTTCATTTTCATCAAGTTTATCAGAAGAAATGGTTGAACAAAATATTATTTGAAGAATAATTAAAAGAACTAAGGATAAAATAAAAGATAAAAATGAATCTGGAAAAAAACATATTTTAAATTTCAATGATTTAAAATTAAAAATTAAAAATTCTATTAATACTAGTGATGATGTCTATATTTTTATTGATGATTTAGATAGATGTAATCCTAATTTTATAATAAAATTATTTGAAGTTTTAAAGCATCTATTTAATATTGAAAATGTCGTAATTATCTATATGTTAGATTTTGAAAATATCAATGAATGTATTATGAATTACTATCATTTACCAATAAAAAATGATGCTAATGAAAATTATTTATCAAAAATTATTGATTATGTTCATGATTTAGATGAAATAGACAAAACATCATATTTATTAAATAAATATGACTTGTTAGGATTTCAAAATTTAAAGGATCTAAAAGATTTAAAAAAATTTTTAGGAGATTCTTGATTTCATTTTTGAAATGATTTTTCAAATGATATTTTGATTACTAATTATCATAAAAATATTATGACCATTTTAGAAGAAAAATCATTTAGAGAACAAGAAAAAATTGTTTCTAAAATTGCAGATATTAATCATATTTATAATATTGAAATAATTGAAAAAAATGCTAATATTTTACGTTTTAATTACCAAAAATTAGCATTCTATTTAATAGCATTTTCTCTAATAGAATATATATCTAATAAAAATATTTTAGATGCTAATAATATGTTAAAAAAAATTAATGAAATGCTTTTCCCAGATAAAAATTCATTTTATTTTATTAAAGAAATATATATATTTTTTGAAAATATATATATTCATTTAGGTTTTGATATAGATATTAAAGAACATTTAGGTTATATTGAAAGTTTAAATTTTAATGAATATTTAAATTATATAGATAATGATTTTGAAAAAGATTTTCTAAATTTAATTAAAAAATGTTGTTAAAAACAAAAGTAATATTTTATTATTATCAAATTTATAAAATATGGTGATAACATTTTTATATAATAAATTTTTAAAATAAAAATAAAGGACAAACATGAGTAACTTAAACGTAGTATTAGCAAAAAATACTGACAAAGTAGCTAAGGGGATTTGTGATTTTTCACAAACAGTAGCTTTTAGTCATTATAACCATCTTTCAGCTCAACTACCATTAGATTCAAAAACAAATGAATTAGTGAGTGGTGGAATTAAAGAACAAGCAATTCAATCATTTAAAAATCTTGAAGAAATCATTACAAGTATTAACCATGTAATGAATGATGTAATTAGAATTACAATCTTCACTAAAAATATTAAAGATATGGAAGCTGTTGAAGAAGTTTATAAAACAATCTTTAAAACTCATTTACCAACTTTAACAGAAGTAATCGTTAAAGATATCCCATTAAATGCTTTAGTTCAAATTGAAGCAGTTATTACTTGTGGAGAAGGAACTATTCCTAATGCGCCTCAAGCTGGTGATATTGTTCAAGTTGTTACTAATACTGAAAATGCACCTAAATGTGAATTATCTTCACAATCAATTGCTTTTAGCCATTATAATAACATTACAACTCAATTACCAATTGATCCTAAAACAGGAAAAATAGTTGGTACTACAGCTAAAGAACAATTAAAACAAGCTTTAACAAATGTTAAAAATGTTTTATTAAACATTGATGTTCCATTTGATGACATTGTAAAAGTAACTATTTATACAAAAGATTTAAAAGAAACAGTTGCTATTAAAGAAATGTATAAAACATTCTTCCCAGATTCAGCTATTGCTAGAGCAGTTGATTACTTACCAGCTTTATCTATTGTTGAAGTTGTTGACTTAGCTCATGGTGCTTTAGTATCAGTTGAAACAGTTATTTCACATGGTGATGGAACACCTCCTCAAATTGTTGAAGACCGTCACGGAATCGTTATTGAAGCTAATAATTCTTGTAAAGTTTATAGATGTAGTCATTTATCTCATTCAGTTGCTTTTAGTCACTATAATAATCTTTCTTCTCAATTCCCAGTTGATCTTGATAATAAATTAGTAAGTGGTGGAATTAAAGAACAAACTACTCAATGTTTAGAAAATATGAAAAATATTCTTGAAAACGTTGAACATGAAATGGCTGATGTTGTTAAATTAAATATTTTTGTTAAAAATATTTCAGATGTTAATACAATTTCAGAAGTTTTAAAAACTTTCTTTCCTACATTAATTCCAGCTGGAAGAATTGTTGAAGTTGCTAACATTCAATATGATGCATTAGTTCAAATTGATGCTGTTGTTGGTAATGCTGAAGGAACTCCTCCAGTTTCTAAACAATGTTGTAGTAAATAATTTAATTAATAGTAATTAAATGCAATATAAAAAAAACACTAATTAATAATTAGTGTTTTTTTTATATATATTATAGATAAGTTGTAGTAGAATAAATACACAAATATTTTTATTAAGGATCAAAATAATCATACTCCCTTTAACAAATGAAGAAATTAATATAAAAATATCTCAAACTGAAGATTATTGTATTTTTAGTAATGAACTTAATAAAACAATTAATGATTGGAAGTCTGAAAAAAAATATCCTAAAAAATCATCTCTATCAAACTTACCAGATTATAATATGAATAGTTTTTATTTATGAGGAGATTCCGGTTCTGGCAAAACAGAATATTTAGAAATATGAAAAAATAATAAAGAAGATATCAAACAAATAAAAAATTTATCTGAAATTAAAAATAAAGGTATTTATTTATTTGATGCTGTTAATGAATCATCAAACTTTTCAGAAGAAGATTTAAAAAAAATATTAAAAAATGATAAATTTTTTATTATTTATGCAGGATGAGATAGATCAAATATTTTTTTTGGTCATAATATTAATCCATCTGAAGAAATAATTATATCAAAAGGATGGGGTGAATTTAAGGAATTTCATAAAATTAATGAAAGCTTTTCAATTCGTGAAAAATTTTTAATGTGTGACATTAGAAATTTTGATACCTTTAATAAAAGACAAAAACATAGCTTAATCTGAAAAGCATTTGAAAATATAATGCCATCTAAAAAAGAAGTGAATTATTATAAAAAAATAGTAAAAGAAAATCCGATAAATATAGAAGAAGAACAAAGTTCTGAATTTAAATTTTTATTAGAAAAAAATATAATTCAATGAAATCAAAAAGGACAAAACTATATATATTCTCATCAAAATATTGTTGCATACTTATATCTTAGAGAATATGTTGATAAAATTAAAGAGTTATCTATTGATTTGCCTATTAATTTAATAAAAAAACAACCAACACAATTTATTTATTGATGATTACAAGTTAAAAAAGATGGGGATATTTTAAATTTTTTCAAAAAAAATAATATTTTAATATCTGTTCAAGATCATCAATTGATTGATGAAAAGTTAGATGATGATGAAATTTTATACTCAAAATTAACTTTTAATGATTTGAAGATATTATCAAATAAACAAAAATATCAAAGAGTTTATATTGAATATCTTCAAGAAAATATAGACACAAATAAAATTTTAAATAGTAATGATTTATATGAAAAGGATATAGCATATTTTGTATATTCAATTATAAGTCCGATTAGAAATGGTGGTGATGATTTATACCCTTCTATAATGAATTCTATGAAAAAATCAGGATTTGAGAAAAATATAAAATGAAATAATGAAAATAATAAAAATAGAATGCTTAACTATGTTTTAGGACGTTATATTCAAGGATATATAGATAATAATTTCTCCTCATTAGATGTTTCAGAACTTCATGATATTATTTTTTGCAATTGAGATCATAATAATTATTTTGAATTTTATGATTTTGTAAATAAATATTGAGAGGAAATTGAAAAAAAATATTTAAAAAGTGAAACAGAATATTTTGATGGCGTTTTAAATTCTGGAAAAGGAAGAACATCAATTTTAGATGCTTCTCGTAAATATAAAAATTTTGATAAAAGATTTAAAACATCAAGAAATGCTTCTGGATTAGGTATTTTTTCAAATGGTCATAAGAGTGTTAATTACTCAATGTATTTAAAATTTGAAGATAAAAAAAATAAAATTGAAATTGAAGAAATGAAAATATATCATGAAAGACAATATGGTATAGGAACATTTTATTCTGGAAAAGAAATATCTGATATTTTTGAAAAATTCATGATTCTTTTTTTAAAAAGATATATCTATTTTTTTAAAAATGAACCTGTTTATATAGATGAATTTGATTATAATATAAAAACATTGCCAAAAGAATTGCAACAGACATTTATTCAAAATAAAATTAAAGAATTATATTATGAAATAAAAAAATATCTTTTAGAAAACAAAAATTTAATTAGTCTTGAATGAGAGATCGATAAAATTATAAGTAAAAATAAATCAAATTATCTTTGAATAAGAAATTATGAATCATACTCTATTTATGATAACACTGCTCCAGAAAATTCAATACTTCAAGCTCAATATATATATGATTCAAGTGGAACAAAATATGTAATTAAAGATGGACAGACAATTTTTTTATCAAATGAGAAAAAATTTGATAAATTTATTATTTCATATAGATTAGAAGACCCAAATAAAGAGATAGATTATGATGCTTCTTTTATTATAGACTTTAATAATAAAGATGAAAAATTAGAAACTATAGAATATGAAGATATAACATCTTGACATATATCTGATGATGAAATAGTTGAAAGAGAAGATAAAAAACATGAAGATGAAATATTAAATATTATAAAAACTACTTCTTCTCTTGATAATTTTTAATAAACCCACTCAAATATTGATTTTGTTCTAAAATAATTGGTTCTATATTAAAATCTTTTGCTTGATTATATGAGTATTCAAAAGAGCTTTCAGCCATTTCTTTTGTTAATGTTATTTCTGTTTCTGATTTTCTTTTATTTCATTCTTCAGCATAAGATACTGGTTCTCTAAGAATAAAATTAATATTATGACCATCAAGTATTAAAGAATCTATTTTTTCAATAAGCTCATTAGGTAAAATAGAAAAGAAAATATATTCATAATCTGATTTTATTAACTTTTTAAAAGAAATGTTTATTAATTTTCTAGAAAGTTTTGGATCTTCTTTAAAAGAATTTCATTTTTCTTTATTTAATTCTGAATTTAAAGAATAAATACATTCTGAATCAAAAACATTATTATTTTGAGAAAAATATGTTTTACCAACTGTAGGCATCCCGAAATATATATTTTTCACTTTTTTATTTTTGGTTTTTAGAATAAAATTAATTTTTGTTCTTGTTATTATTACAAAAATAATAGTATTAAGAATAAAACCAGTTAACATTGTCATTCCGAACATTATTGCAATTTGCATAACATCAGGAACTCAAATATTAGACATTAATGCTGAAAAATAAGGAATATAAACTAAAATATTGACTAATATAGATTGATATAAAGTGATATCACTTCTTCCTCAACCAATAATCATTGAGTTAATAATATTATTTAAAGCAAAACAAATATAAAATGGCAATAACATTAACACTATATTTGTTACTAGTTCACTATTTTTAACATTTAAAATATTATGGATAAATAATTCATATGAAGGAATTGTAACTAATCAAATAAAAATTATTCCTAATGTAACTAAACCATAAATAAAAAGATATTTCATTAAATTATTTTTAGTTTTATCTCCTTCACTTTTTATAACATTGCTTAAAGAAATAATAGGTAATAACATTCAAGTTCAAATAAAACCGTTAGCTAATCAATAATCTCCAGCAGCACTTATCCCATTTAAAATTTTAAGAACCATAAATACAAAAAATAGATTTCTTATTAATGATTCTAATCCTGAAAAAAATCCAATTTTTCAATAACTATAAGCTCATTCAAAATTCAAACCTTTTAAGCTTCATATTTTTATTCTTATTCTTAAAAATAAAAATATTATAAAAACTGATAAAAATATATTTGTTATTATATTTGAAATTCCGATCCCTTCAACAGATAATTTAAATGAAAAATACAAGTTACTTATGAAGAAAGTATCAAAAAAAATAATTAAAAGTGCTTGTGCTAAAAATATTAATCCTACAATAAAATGTTTTTTTAAAATAATAAAAATAACAATAGAATATTGAACTATGGAGAAAAAAAATAAACTAGTTGTTTCTAAATACATATAATTCAAACTTCTATTTAATAAATTAGGGTCAGTAATCATTAAACTGGCTAATCAATTAAGAGAAACAAAAACAATTATTGTATAAATCAAATAAATTCCTATATTAATTAATAATCCTGATTTAATACGATTATCTAGAATTAATTTAATATCTTTTCTTCTAGAAATTAAGAAAAATAATGGTACTAAGATAGCTTCATTAATAATTTCATAAAAAATATTAAGTCATTGAATTTGAGCAGCAATACTATATGCGTAAGGATCATCCATTTCTCCTAATCAAAAAATTCTAGTTGTAGAATAAATTGCTGGTATTAGAGATGTCAATATTAATGTAAGAAAAAGTTTTCAATTAAATAATTTAAAAGATTCTTTAATTCAATTTTTAGATATTTTCTTTTCAATAAGCAAATTATTAACCATTTTAAAATCCTTTACTAGATAAATAATACTTAAAAAAAATAATATAAATATCAAAAAGATTGAATAAAGATAATTTTGAATAACATTTATTTTGATAATAATGATTAAAATAAGAAATAAAAAAATTTATATAAAATTAACTAGGTTTTATAAAAAAAAGATAAAATTTAATTATTAGAGATAAACTAAAGATTCTTCTAATAAAATAATTAATTAAAAAAATGAAAGTAGAAATATAATGTCAATAAGTGGAAAAGATAAACAAGTTTGAGATAAAGCTAGAAATTGTAATTGTAATGATAAAGATTGTGGTCCTAAAAGTCATAAATTATGTGATATAAAAAATTGTAATAGAACGATATTATATGGGTCACATGAAAGTCAACAACCTAATAGTGAATTTGCTTGAAACATAGATCATATTACGCCAATTTCTAAAGGTGGTACTAATGATATCTGAAATTTACAAGCAGTTCATGTTACTTGTAATAGAACTAAATCTGATAATTAATATTTAAAAAAAACTCATTTTTAAAAATGAGTTTTTTTTATATAGAAATATAAATAATGATTGATTCTATATTAACTGAAAATAGAATTAGATATACAAATATATCTAGCAGAGAGTGAACATTATATAAAAATATTTTAGATCTTCTTTCTTTGTGTAAAAATTAATTTGATGAAACTTTAATAATAACAAATGGTTATCTTATATTTAATGATATTAATAAATTAGAATAAATAATTAAAATAGTAGATGTATTTGGATTAAGCATTGATTCATTATCTAAAGAAATAAATAATATAAGTGGCAGAAATATAAAAGGAAAATCACTTGGTATATCTGAAGTTAATAAAATAATTGAATTATGTAAAAAAAATAATACGAAAATTAAAATAAATATTGTTATCAATGAAACTAATTTAAATGATGATTCAATTTTTGAAATAAATTGAAATGATATAAATAGAATTAAATTATTAAAAAATCAAGAAAAATATTAAATATAACTGATGAAGAATATAAAAAATATATTAAATTATTCAAAACAAATAGTCAAAATAATGAAATTATACTTGAGCTGGATATGGATAATTCATACTTAATGATATATTCTAATTTAAATATTTCTATTAATAAAGAAAAATATAATTTGGAAGAAAATTCTAATAAAATTACTGAATTGACTGATTTAATATCAAAGTCTAAATTATATAAAAAACGTTATTAAGTTATAGTAAGTATATACTCATCCTTCTCTATTCTCAACCTTTAGAATAAGATTCAAAATATGTTGTGTCTTTATTACTTTTTTTAGGAATTTTTCCATGAATAATTTGAGGATTTTTAGTTTCAAATATAGAATCAATTAAAATACATTTTTTTTGATTATTCACCATTTGTTTTTTGGCTGTATTAACTGCACCACCTGCGAAAATAACTTCCTTAACATTATTTTCATTATTATTTATTCCCACAATAATCATAAGTTCTTCTTTTTCAGCTATACTTATTCTATAATTTTTTTCTTTTCAATAATTCATTAAATAACCATTAATATCCATTGCACAATCAAAAATTTTTATTGCATTTTCATCATTTTCAAAAAGTGTAGGTAAAACACCAAAAATTCCATCACCTTGTATTTGTATATGTTTTAATTCATATTTAATCATGATATCTAAAACGCCTTCTTGAAAAGTTCTTATGATAGTGCCTATTTCTTTATGATTTTTTTCTTCACACATTTTTGTATATCCAGAAATATCAACAAATAGACAAGTTATTCAAAATTTTCTATAATTATTTTTACTAAAATTATCGTTATTAGGAAATTCATCAGAAATGATTATTTCTGTTTCTCTAATTTGATTAATTCTATTTTTTATATCATTTCTTCAGGTCATATTTTCCTTTTATTTTAATTAAATAAGATCAATATACTTTTCAAAAAATTCTACTATTCTTCTTATAACTCTTGATTTTTTTCCACTTCTATCGTTATTTTCACCAAATCTACTTATTTTTGGCATGATTTCACTAATATCAGTACCATGTGTTTTTATTTCATAATCTCTAAAAGAATTTTGAATATATTTATGTGTTTTTTCTACATCTAACTTTTCTTCGTTTATGATTAATTCTAAATCGTTATTTTTTTGATTTTCTATGAATTTTTGTCAATCTTTTTCGCCATCACTTTTATTAGATACTTGTTCAACAAATTTTTCAATTAAATCTTTTTTACTTAATAAAAAAACACTTGAATTAATAGCTCTAGTAATTTCTATTGGAATTTCTTTAATAGTTTCATTCTTATTTTGATATTCTTCTATTATTTTTAAAATATAATCAATGTTAATTTCAACTTGTTTCATAAGTTCAATTTCAAAAACAATATCTTCATTAATTCTTTCTTTTTCAAGATCAGTTTTTTGTTTATAATCTTGATATATCATAAGGTACATACCCTTATATTCTTGAAAATCAAAATCAGGTAAAATTTTATTATCGATAAAATTATCGAAACATGAAATAATATTTCTGCATGATAAAAGTTTTCCAAATAACATAATGAATTTTTTTCTATTTTCTTCACCATTTATTATTTCTCCTGGAGAGAATTTTTCACGAAGATCATTTACAATTTCAATATAACCATCATGATATCTATTTTTATTATCAGTAAAACCATTTAAATATTCTTCATATGTTCTTAGAGTTACTATTTCAATATCTTCATCATTACCGAAAATACTTATTGCTTCTTTAACTTTTTCTTCAAGGTTTCTAAAGCAAACAATATTACCAAATGTTTTTACAGAGTTTAATATTCTATTAGTTCTTGAAAAAGCTTGAATTAATCCATGTTGTTTTAAGTTTTTATCAACTCATAAAGTATTAAGAGTCGTAGCATCAAATCCTGTTAAAAACATATTAACAACTATTAATAAATCAATTTCTCTATTTTTCATTCTTGAAGAAATATCTTTATAATAATTAGGAAATTTATCACCTGATGTATCATATGAAGTTTTAAATAATTTATTATAATCTTCAATAGCCATATCAAGAAAATCTCTTGATGATTTATCAAGACCATTTACATCAAAATTTTCATCTTGTAAAACATCATCAATGTCAAATTTATCAACTTCTTCTTCATTTGGATTGAAACTAAAAATAGTAGCTATTTTTAGTTTTTGATATTCAGGATCCATTTGTTTCTTAAATTCATTGTAATAGTCTATAGCACTAGAAATTGAATCAACACAAAAAATAGAATTAAAACCATTAACTACTTTTAAGCTTTTTTCTTCACTAATAGTATTATTTTTAGATTTTGCCATAGCATTAATATTAGTTATTACTTTATGGTAATAATTTGATTGATTTTGATTACGATATGTTTTTTGTTCAAAATGTTTTAGGATATATTCAGTAACTAAACTAATTCTTTTAGGATCTTTAAAAACAGCTTCTCTATCAATTGTTTTAACATCTTTATCATTAATATTATCTTTAGAACTAAATGTATTTATATAATCAATTCTAAACGGTAAGACATTCTTATCATTAATAGCATTAACAATAGTATAAGAATGTAATGCTAAAGTATTTTGACCATTTTCATCAAGTTCTCCACCGAATGCTTGATAAGTTGTTTTTAAATTTGGATCTTTATAACTACTACTTGAATTAACAGAAAAAATTGGAGTTCCTGTAAAACCAAATAAATTATATTTTTTAAAATGTTTTGTAATGTTTTTATGCATTTCACCAAATTGTGATCTATGACATTCATCAAATATCATAACAACATGTTTATTATAAATTTCATGTTTAGGATTTTTTGAAACAAAATTACCTAGTTTTTGAATAGTTGTAATAATAATATTAACATTAGGGTCTTGTATTTGTTTTTGTAAAATTTTAGTTGAAGTATTACTGTTTGCAGCGCCTTTTTCAAATTTATCATATTCTCTCATAGTTTGATAATCAAGGTCTTTTCTATCAACTACAAATAGAACTTTTTGAATAGATTTTAATTTTGAAGCAATTTGTGCTGTTTTAAAACTTGTTAATGTTTTACCAGAACCAGTTGTATGTCAAATATAACCACCAACACCATGTCCAAATTTTTTCTGATTTATTGAAATTTCAATTTTATTAATTATTTTTTCAGTAGCTACAATTTGATAAGGTCTCATTACAAGTAATTGATTATCAGAAGTAAAAATACAATACTTAGTTAAAATATTAAGTAATGTATGTTTAGCAAAAAATGTTTTTGTAAAATCAACAAGATCTGGAATTATAATATTTTTAGCATCAGCTCAATAACTAGTAAATTCAAAACTATTACTTGTCTTCTTTTTATTTGAATTTTTTTTAAGAGGATCTTTAATATGATTTTCTCTTGTAGTATTTGAATAATATTTAGTATATGTTCCATTAGAGATTACAAAAAGTTGAATATATTGAAAAAGTCCTGAACTTGCTCAAAAATCTTCTCTTTGATAACGATTAATTTGATTAAAAGCTTCTCTAATATCAATCCCACGTTTTTTTAATTCAATATGAAGCATAGGAAGACCATTAATTAAAATAGTTACATCATAACGAGCACTACGGATACCTTTATTTTCACTATATTGATTAATAACTTGTAAGTGATTATTATGAACATGTTCTTTATCAATTAATTTAATATTTTTAGTAATTCCTTCATCTAAAATAAGAGCATAATAGTTCTCTTCTTGAATTTTTCTAGTTTTTTCTAAAATACTATCATTACTGTTAGCAATAAAATCATTGAATATTCTTTTTCATTCTTCATCTGAAAAAGAATAGTTATTTAATTCTTCTAATTGCTTTCTTAAATTAATAATTAAATCTTCTTCATTATTAATAGAAATATATTCATAACCTTGTTCTGTTAATTTTTTTATAAAATCTTTTTCAAGTTCATCTTCACTTTGAAAATTTTTATTTTTTCTTTCAATTGGATCATAAATCGATACTACTGTATCTTTATCAGATTCAGCAATAATATTAAAATTTTTCATATTATTAATTTCCTTCTATTTAGAATGTTAATAGTTTATTTCTATAATATTCATATTGTTCTTGTCTCATTTTAATTTCAGCTGGAATACTTTTTGAAATATCATTGCATAACTTATCAAAATGATCTAATATTTCAACTATTTTAGTTTGAATTTCAATTCGAGGTATAGGAATTGATAATGATTTTATTTTTGATCAATGTCTGCTATATAAACCATCATAATTAATATTATTTTTAAGAAAATAATATAGGAATTTTAAGATAATAATTTTTTTATTTTTAAAAATTTTAATTCCATCAGCACCTTGTATAAAATTAAAATTAATATATTTTAAAATACAAGTATGATCTCCAAAAACTATTACTTCATTTTCAGAAATATAGTATTCCCCATCATAATAACCTCCTATAAATTCCTTTGATTGATCTATAATAGGTATTTCCCCTTCTTTTAAATAATTTTTTTTATCAATCTTTATTTTGGAATTTATTGAAATAATTAAATTTTCTAAAATATCTCATTGAACTTTTTCATCATAATATTTAAAATCTTTTTGGATATTATGATTTTTATGATTATCAAAAGATAATAATTTATTATGATAGTAATGATATTGTTCTTTACGAGATAATAATTCTTTTGTAAGTTCTGATATAAGTTCTGATGTCAGTTCTTGAAAATTATCTAAAATATCAACAATTTTATTTTGAATTTCAATTGGTGGGATAGGAATTTTAAATTCATTTAATCTGCCTAATGCAAATTTTTTAATTGCTGCTCCTTTTGCATTTTCAATAAAATATTTCTCATTAATAAGTAATCAATGTTTAACAAACCCTTCTGAAATTATATTACTATCAATTACAGAAATTTTTGCAATAGCTCTTGCAATAACCCCATTCATTGTACAGATTGCAACTTTGCCAACAGTTCCAGCATAAACAAATAACAAGTCACCAGGTTTAACATCAAAACGCGAAATGTTGTTTAATTCTTCATCTTTAATATAATGTTCAATATTGGAATTAAAATTGTTATTTTGAATTTGTTTAGTTTTAAAATAAGGTGTTAATTGAGGTTTATCTGTAAGAAACTCTGTAAAACTTCTTTTTGGATGCAAATCTTTACCAGCATAAATATTAACAACCTCATGCATTTTAACTATTTTAACTCCATCTGGATATAATTTCTCAATTATTTTTTTTATATTATCCATAAATTAGATTATTCCTCTTAATTTCTTTTTAAATAGTTACTGATATCTCACCAGTATTAATTATTTTCTTCTATTTCAAGAATTATTTTTTTAATTTGTTCTCTTAATTTATTTTCTTTTTCAACTATTTGTTCAATTTCTATATTTAAAGCTTCAATATCAATAATTTTTTGTGTATTTTCTTTTTTAACATAATTTGAAACAGAAAGACTATAATCATTTTCTTCTATTTCATCTCTTGTTGCTAAATATGATTTATATTGAGATGTATCTCTTTGTTTATAAAGATCTAAAATATTTTTAATATTATTTCTTTCATGATCATTTTTATCTGTAGTTAGTTTATTTTGATTTGTAACTTTTATAAATTCTTTAGAAGCATCAATAAATAAAGTTTTATTATTAATTTTATTTTTTTTAAGAACTAATATACAAGTAGCAATACTAGTCCCATAAAATAAATTTTCAGGTAATTGAATGACAGCTTCAACAAAGTTGTTATTAATTAAATATTTTCTAATCTTTTGTTCAGCTCCACCACGATACATAATTCCTGGAAAAGAAACAATTGCTGCAGTCCCATCTGTTGCAAGAGCATCTAAACAATGTAAAACAAATGCAAAATCAGCTTTTGATTTTGGAGCAAGAACGCCTGGTGGAGAAAAACGAGGATCATTTATTAAAGTTCCATTATCTGAACCTTCTCAATTAATAGAATATGGAGGATTTGAAACTATTGCTTCAAATTTATCTTCATCTAAATGTTTAGGTTCTAATAAAGTATCACCTAATTGAATATCAAATTTATCATAACCTATATCATGTAAAAACATGTTAATTCGACATAAATTATAAGTTGTAATATTAATTTCTTGACCAAAAAAACCTAATCTTATATTATCTTTTCCAAGTATTTTTGCAAAATTAAGTAACAATGATCCACTTCCTGCAGCTGGGTCATATACTTTATTTATTTCTTTTTTATATTCACCATCTTTATCAATTAATGTAATTCGTGTCAGTAGTTCTGATACTTCTTGAGGAGTAAAAAACTCACCACCACTTTTACCAGCACTAGAAGCATACATTCCCATCAAATATTCATAAGCATCACCAAATGCATCAATTGAGTTATTTTTATAATTACCTAAATTAGTTTCAGCAATAGCTATAATAATTTTTTTAAGTTTTTTATTTCTATTAATAACACTTGAACCTAGTTTATTATTATTTAGATCAATATCATCAAATAAATGTTTAAAGTTTTCTTCAGAATTTGAACCAATTGCTGATTGTTCAATGTTTTTAAATATATAATGTAATTTTTCATTTAATGAATTATCTAAATCATCATTTTTATTATTATTTTCTATTTTTAAAATTTGAGATGCTATATTTTGAAATAAATCACTTGGAAGGATGAAAAAACCTTTTTCATCAATCATTTCTTTTTTAATTTTTTCAGCTTCATCATTAGATAAATCTTTATAATTAAATTCTAAATTACCAGTTGAATGTTCACCTTCATTAATATAATTTGTGATATTTTCAGAAATATATCGATAAAATAAAAATCCTAAAACATATTGTTTAAAATCTCATCCATCAACACTTCCACGAAGTTCATTTGCTAGTTTTCAAATAGTACTGTGAATTTCTTTTTTTTCTTCATTCTTTATATTGTTATTAGCCATCTTATTCCCTTACTTTTTATAATTTTAAATGTTTTTAATCCTATTTAACTAAAAGTTAATAGTTTATTTCTATAATATTCATATTGTTCTTGTCTCATCTTAATTTCAGCTGGAATTCTTTCTAAAATATCATTACACAGCTTATTAAAATGATCTAAAATTTCAACTATTTTAGTTTGAATTTCAATTTGAGGAATAGGAATTTTAATATTACTTATAACATTGCTCATTAATTTAGGATTTCCTGAACCTGATTTGACATATTTTTTAGCAGTAATTGTTAAATAATAATAAAGATATTTAATTATTACTTTATTTGATTTTATTTTTATCAATCCACAAACATTTGTTGCATTAAATTTTCCATTTCTATAAAATATAGTTCCTGCGTATGCTCCATCTGTTGTTCAAGTTAAATATTCTCCATCAACCTGGTATGAATCTATTTTACCAATTATCCCATTATTCATAGTTTGAGACGAATATACTGGATATATCCCTTTATTATTTTCTATATAATTTTTTGATATAACACTTCCTCTAGTTATTATTGAAATTTCATTCAAACTTTTTCATTGAACTTGTTCATCATAATAATTGGCTCTCTCTCTCTCTCTCTCTCTCTCTCTCTGTTGTTAGTTTCAGGTTGGTCAAAAGATAATAATTTATTACGATAGTAATGATATTGTTCTTTACGAGATAATAATTCTTTTGTAAGTTCTATTGTTAGTTTTGATGTAATTTCTCTAAAATTATCTAAAATATCAACAATTTTATTTTGAATTTCAATTGGAGGTAGAGGTATTTTAAATTTTGAATATTTACTAATTCATTGTCTTGTATGGTCTTCTGTTTCGTTTTTAATATTTCTCATTGAATAATATAAAAATTTAAAATTAGAAATTTTATTATCTATATTAATTAATATTTTTGAAGCAGATGATTTAACTTTGAAATTGAAATCAATTCAATGAAATGATGTTGTAAAGTCATCAAATAAAATTATAGGATTACTATTAGACGCATTATATATCCCATTTATATCATTAGTATATCCTAAGATAAAAGTTTTTCCTGGTGTTAAAACAGGAGTTTTAAACTCATTACTATAATTATTACTTTCAACAATATATTTAGTCGGTTGAATATATTTTATTAATTTATTAATTTCTATTCATTGAACATTTTTAGGATTAAATTCATCAATCATTTTTTTAATATTATTTTTATGATTCATACTAATTATTTTCTTCAATCTGTAAGATAATTTTATCAATTTCATCTCTTAAAATGTTTTCTTTTTGTACAATTTTTTTAATATTTTCATTTAAAACATTGATATTAATAACTTTTTGTGTATTTTCTTTTTCAACATAAGTTGAGACAGAAAGATTATAATCATTTTTTTCTATTTCATCTCTTTTTGCTAAATATGATTTATATTCAATTGTATCTCTTTGCATATAAAGATCTAAAATAGATTTAATATTATTATTTTCATAATTATTTCTTTCTGTGCTTAATTTATTTTGATTTGGGCCTTTTATAAATTCTTTAGAAGCATCAATAAATAAAGTTCTATTATTAATTTTATTTTTTTTAAGAACTAATATACAAGTTGCTATATCCACTCCATGAAATAATTTTTCAGGTAATTGAATTATAGCTTCAACAAAGTTATTATCAATTAAATATTTTCTAATCTTTTGTTCAGCTTTAGTACGATACATGATTCCTGGAAAAGAAAGAATTGCTGCAGTTCCATTTACTGCAAGTAAATATAAAGAGTGCATAATAAAGGCAAAATCACCATTTTTTTTCGGGGCTAGAACACCTGCCGGAGAAAAACGAGGGTCATTTATTAATGTTCCATTATCTTTACCTTCTCATTTAACAGAATATTTAGGATTTGAAACTATTGCTTCAAATTTATCTTCATCTAAATGTTTAGGCTCTATTAAAGTATCACCCAATTGAATATCGAACTTATCATAACCAATATTGTGCAAAAACATATTAATTCTGCATAAATTATAAGTTTCTATATCAATTTCTTGCCCAAAAAAACCTAATCTTATATTCTCTTTTCCAATTATCTTTGCAAAATTAAGTAATAATGACCCGCTTCCAGCTGCTGGATCATATACTTTATTTATCTCTTTTTTATATTTTCCATCTTTATCAATTAATGTAATTCGTGTCAGTAGTTCTGATACTTCTTGTGGAGTAAAAAACTCACCACCTTTTTTACCAGCATTAGAAGCATACATTGTCATTAAATATTCATAAGCATTACCAAATGAATCTTTTGAGTTATTTTTATAATCATCTAAGTTAACTTCAGCAATAGCTATAATTATTTTTTTAAGTTTTTTGTTTATATTAATAACACTTGAACCTAGTTCTTTATTATTTACATTGATATTATTAAATAAATCTTTGAAATTATCTTGAGATTTTTCACCAATTGCTGAATGTTCAATATTTTTGAATATATTGTTCAACTTTTCATTTAGTGAATTATCTAAATTATCATTTTTATTATTATTTTCTACTTATAAAATTTGATTAACTATATTTTGAAATAAATCACTAGGAAGAATAAAATAACCTTTTTCTTCAATTATTTCTTTTCTAATTTTTTCAGCATCGTTATTAGATAATTTTTTATAATCAAAATTTAAATCACCTGTTGAATATTCAGTTTCATTAATATAATTTATGATATTTTCAGAAATATATCTATAAAATAGAAAACCTAAAATATATTGTTTAAACTCTCATGCAGGAGTGCTTCCACGGAGTAAATCTACTTTTTTTCAAAAAATATTATTTGCTACTTCTTTTTCTTCATTTTTTATATTATTTGCCATTTTATTTTCCTTAATTGATAAAAATAAATATTTGATATTTGTTTAAAAAGTAAATAGTTTCTTTCGATAATATTTATATTGTTCTTGTCTCATTTTAATTTCAGCTGGAATTCCTTTTGAAATATCATTACAAATAGTATCAAAATGATCTAAAATTTCTACTATTTTCGTTTGCACTTCAATTGGAGGGATAGGAATAAGAAAATTTTTCAATTTTTCAAAAGGTAAATGTTGAGGAATTGCATTTGTTAGAAGATCATAAATATTTTTTTGTCTTGATTTTAAAAAATAATATAAAAATTTTTGATTTAAATTTTCTCTTCCGACAATAGAATAACAAACATCATTTGCTCAAAAATTATTTTCTTGTCATGCAATAAAACCTGCGGTTCCATATTGAGCTATTGTTATTGTGTTTTTTTCTCTATTAAATTTATGATATCTACCCATTTCTTTTGAACCGCCACTTATAACTGGATATTCAGCATTTTTAATTAATTCAATCTTTGTTATTCTTGTTCCTCTAGTTATTATTGAAATTTCATTCAAACTTTTTCATTGAACTTGTTGATCATAATAATTTGGCTCTCTCTCTCTCTCTCTCTCTCTCTCTGTGTGTGTATTGTTAGTTTCAGATTGGTCAAAAGATAATAATTTATTACGATAGTAATGATATTGTTCTTTACGAGATAATAATTCTTTTGTAAGTTCTGATGTCAGTTCTTGAAAATTATCTAAAATATCAACAATTTTATTTTGAATTTCGATAGGTGGAATAGGAATTAATAAATTTTCAAATTTTGTTTTTGTCAAACCGAAACGAGTAATTCCTGTTGCTTTTTTTTCTATTTTTTTCCTCATTAAATCAGATTCAAAAAAATATCTAATAAAAGAACTAGTTACAAAATTTTGTCTTTTAAGTCTTATTCTCATAATATGATAACTATATGCGCAATTATAAATATCTTCTGTAATAACTGAAGCTATTCCTATTTCATCTTTTGTTTCAGAAGATGGAGTTAGAAATATATCGCCTTTTAAAATATTACATTGTTCAATTTTAATATCTGAAGCTGTTACAATCATTTTTGGAATACTTTTATTTATATATTTATTCTTATAAACATCCATATAGTTTAATATGATTACTTCTTTTTCATTTTTATTTATTTTTTTATCAATTCCTGTATTAGAAATAAAAGAGATTTCTGATAGTTTTTTCCACTCAATATCATTAGAATAAAATTCTTTAATTAATTCTTGAATATTATTTATATTGCTCATCTTTATTTAATTTTCTATATATTAGTGTCTAATTATTTTTTTCAAAAATATAAATGATTATACCTATTTTTATAGATAGCATATAATAAATTATAAAATAAATATTAAAATATTTACAATTCAATGAAATGAAGCGAAAGGTAAGTACAAAATGGGAAATGATATAACCTTTTTAGATACATTTGAAGATGTTCAAAAATGAGTACTTGACATGCAAAAAAAAGAAAATAAATTTATATATAGAGGTCAAAGTAATTCTAAGTGAAAATTAAACTCTACATTTAGTAGAGAAGAATTTGAAAAAAAAGCTAATGGTGAAAAAGAAAAAATATCTGATTTTAAATATTTAATTAATTGTACTGAAAAAAAGATTGCATTTTTAAAGGATGAACTAGGAAAAAGCATTGATAATTTTTCTTTATTTGGAAAAATGCAACATTATGGAATGCCTACCCCATTAATAGATTTTACAGAAGATATTTTAATTGCATTATGATTTTCTACATCAATTTTTTCTAAAAATAAAAAAAATAATAATGGGAATTTAAAAATTTTTTATAAAGAATTAAAAGAAGAAGAATTTAAATCTGAAGTTCAAATTGAAGATGTTAAATTTGAAAAATTACTTTTTTTAAAATTTAAAACGAATCAAAAATTTGGAAGATCAATGGTTCAAAAATCTGTTTTTGTTTTTGATACATTAAATTTAAATGACAAATTTAAATTTGTTGAAATAAAGACAAATTTAAAAGAAAAAATAATTAAATGATTAAATAATCTAGGAATAAATTTTAATTATTTATTTCCTGATGAAGAAGGAGTTTTTCAAAGTTTTAATTTTATTTCTTATGAAAAATATTTTTTTGACTGAATAAGAGAATATGAAAATGGAGATAATAAAAAAGCTATAAAAAAAATTAAAAAAGCAATAGAATTAAAACCTGATTTTGCAGCAGGTTATTTAAATTGGGGATTTTCTTTAACTAAATTAAATAAATATAAAGAAGCTATATAAAAATTTAAAAAAGTAACTGAACTAAGACCTGATTATGCAGATGCATATTTCAATTGAGCAATTTGTTTAGGTGAATTAGGTAAATATAAAGATGCAATAAAAAAAATACAAGAAGGAATATTTATTAATAAAAACTTTGCAGAAGCATATTTAAGTTGAGGAATGTTTCTACATCGATTAAATAAATATCAAGATGCTATAGAAAAATTTGAAAAAGCCATAGAACTAGAACCTAATTATGTAGATGCTTATTTAAATTTAGGGATTATTTTATCTGAAATAGGTAAATATAAAGAATCTATAGAAAAATTTAAAAAAGTAACAAACCTTGATGATTCTTCTATAGAAGCTTATTTTAATTGAGGAAGTTCTTTAATTAAATTAAAGAAATATAAAGAAGCTATAGAAAAATTAAAAAAAGTAGTTGAACTAAAACCTGATTATGCAGATGCATATTTCAATTGAGCGATTTGTTTAGGTGAATTAGGTGAATATAAGGATGCTATAAAAAAAATAGAAAATGTAATAAAAATAAAACCTGATTTTGTTAATAGTAATGCTTTATTATTATTTTTTAAAGAAAAATTGAAAGAAGACAAAAATAATTAATATAATCATCTATTTTTTTTTATATATAACCATATGATAAAATTATAAAATAGATATCAAAAAGATAAAGATATTTCTACATATTATTTAAGGATTAATAAAATTTTAGAAAAATGAAAGATGATATAAAAATGAAAAAGAATATAACCATTTTAGATAAATTTGAAGACGTTCAAAATTGAGTATTTGAAATGCAAAAAGAACATAATAAAATTATATATAAAGGTCAAAGTAATTCTAAATGAAAATTAAATTCTGAATTTGCTAGAGAAGAATTTGAAAAAAATAATCATGGAAAAGAAAAAATAAATGATTTTCAATATTTAATTAACTGTACTAAAAAAAGAATGGAATTTTTAAAAGATGAATTAGGAAAAGATGTTGATAATTTTTCTTTATTTCAAAAAATGGAAAATTATCAAATGACTACACCATTAATAGAATTTTCAGAAGATATTTTAATTGCATTATGATTTGCTGCATCAAGTTTTTCTAAAAATAAAAAAGATAGTGAAGGAAATATAAAGATTTTTTATAAAAAATTAGATAAAGAAGAAGAATTTAAATCAGAACTTCAAATTCAAGATCTAGAATTCGAAAAATTAGATTTTTTTAAATTTAAGATTGATAAAAAATTTGAAAGATCAATTGTTCAAAAATCTGTTTTTGTTTTTGATACATTAAATTTAAATGACCAATTTGAATTTGTTGAAATAAAAGAAAATTTAAAAATAGAAATAATTAAATGATTAGATAATCTAGGAATTAACATTAATTATTTATTTCCTAAAGAAGAAGCATTTTTTCAAAGTTTCAATTTTATTTCTTATGAAAAATATTTTTTTGATTGAATAAGAGAATATGAAAATGGTGATAATAAAACAGCTATAGAAAAAATTAGAAAAGCTGTTGAACTAAAACCTGATTATGAAAAAGCTTATTTCAATTGAGGAATTACTTTAAACCAATTAGGTAAATATCAAAGTGCTGTAAAAAAATTAGAAAGAGCAATAGAACTAAAAGTTGACTATGCTGATGCTTATTTAAACTTAGGTTATTCTCTAAATGAATTAGATAAATATGAAGAAGCTGCATACAAATTTAAAATTGCATCAGAACTTAAACCTAATCTTATAGAAGCTTATTTCAATTGAGGTGTTTCTTTAATCAAATTGAATAAATATGAAGATGCTATAAAAAAATTAGAAAAAGCAATAGAACTTAAACCTGATTATTCTGATGCTTATTTAAATTTAGGGATTTCTTTAAATGCATTAGATAAATATGAAGACGCTATAAAAAATTTTAAAATTGCATTAGAACTTGAACCTGATTTTATGGAAGTTTATTTCAATTGAGGAATTACTTTAAACAGATTAAATAAATATGAAGAAGCTATAAAAAGTTTAGAAAAAGCAATTGAACTGAATCCTAAATATGCAGATACTTATTTAAATTTAGGAACTTCTTTAGTTGAACTAACTAAATATCAAGATGGTATAAAAAAATTTAAAAAAGCAATAGAACTTAAACCTGATTTTCCAGAAGCTCATTTAAAATGAGGAATCGCTTTAAATAGATTAAATAAATATCAAGATGCTATAAAAAGTTTTGAAAAAGCAATTGAACTAAATCCAAAATATGCAGAAGCTTATTTCAATTGAGGAATTTCTTTAGGTGAGTTAGCTAAATATCAAGAAGCTATAAAAAAAATAGAAAAGGCAATAAAACTTAAACCTGATTATGCTGATGCTGATGCTTTATTGTTAATTCTAAAAAGAAAACTTGAAACAAGCATAAAAGATAAATAATCTAATCTTTTTTATATATATCAATATGATAAAATTATAAAATAGATATCAAAAGATAAAGATAATTCTACACATTTAGAATTGAATAAAATTTTAGAAAAATGAAAGATACCAAAAATGAAAGATAATATAATAATTTTAGATAAATTTGAAGATGTTCAAAAATGAGTATTTGAAATGCAAAAAGAACAGAATAAAATTATCTATAGAGGTCAAGGTAATTCTGAATGAAAATTAAATTCTACTTTTAGTAGAAATGAATTTCAAGATAATAATAAAGATCATAAAACATTAATTGATTTTAAATATTTAATTAATTATACTCAAGATAAAATTAAATTTTTAAAAAATGAAATAGGAAAAGATATTGATATTTTTTCTTTATTTGGAAAAATGCAACATTATGGAAGATCTACACCATTAATAGAATTTACAGAAGATGTTTTAATTGCACTATGATTTGCTGCATCAGGTTTTTCTAGAGATAAAACAGATAATATAAAAATTTATTACAAAAAATTAAATAAAGAAGAAGAATTTAAATCTGAACTTAAAATCCAAGATATTGAATTCGAAAAATTACATTGTTTTAAATTTAAAACAAATCAAAAATTTGAAAGATCAATGGTTCAAAAATCTGTTTTTGTTTTTGATACATTAAATTTAAATGACAAATTTAATTTTGTTCAAATAAGCGCTAATTTAAAAATAGAAATAATTAAATGATTAGATAATTTAGGAATAAATATTAATTATTTATTTCATGATGAAGAAGGTATTTTTGAACATTTTAATTTTCTTTCATATGAAAAATATTTTTTTGATGCAATAAGAGATTCATTTGAAAATAAAAATAATGAAGAAGCTGCTGAAAAATTTAGAAAAGCAATAGAATTAAAACCTGATTTTTCAGAAGCTTATTTAAAATGAGGAATCGTTCTAAATCAATTAGAAAAATATGAAGAAGCTGCTGAAAAATTTAAAAAAGCAATTGAATTAAATCCTAATTTTGTAGAAGCATATTTAAATTGAGGAATTAGTCTAAGTAAATTAGGTAAATATCAAAATGCTATTGAAAAAATAGAAAAAGCAATAGCAATAAAACCTAATTATGCAGAAGCTTATTTAAATTTAGGAATTATTCTAGGTTTATTAAATAAATTCAATGATGCTATAAAAAAATTACAAAAAGCAATTGAACTAAAACCTGGTTTTATAGAGGCTTATTTAAATTGAGGAATCATTTTACATCGATTAGGTAAATATGAAGATGCTATAAAAAAATTAGAAGAAGCAATAGAATTAAAACCTGATTATGCTGATGCTTATTTCAATTGAGGTATTTCTTTAATTGAATTAGATAAATATGAAGAATCTCTAGAAAAATTTAAAATTACTACAGAAATAAAACCTGATTATATAGAAGCTTATTTAAATTCAGGAATTGTTCTAACTAAATTAACTAAATATGAAGATGCTGCTGAAAAATTTAAAAAAGCAATCGAACTAAAAGCTAATTATGAAGAAGCTTATTTTAACTGAGGTATTTCTTTAATTAAATTAAATAAATATGAAGAAGCTGCTGAAAAATTTA
>SAMEA5043647__coassemble_598_pt1 | contig 32774 bp, 57 predicted proteins | sample SAMEA5043647__metabat2_low_PE_002 | metagenome-assembled genome bin SAMEA5043647 (sample SAMEA5043647) | Gadus morhua | reverse complement strand
TATTCCTAAAAAAATGAATAATTCATTCCAAACATATTCAATAATCTCTAATAATCAAATAATTAATAAAAAATTAGTTATTAAAAATATTGATATTCCTAAAAAAATGAATAATTCATTCCAAACATATTCAATAATCTCTAATAATGAAATAATTAATAAAAAATTAGTTAGTAAAAATATTGATATTCCTAAAAAAATAAATAATTCATTTCAAACATATTCAATAATCTCTAATAATGAGATAGTTGATAAAAATATTGATATTCCTAAAAAAATAAATAATTCATTCCAAACATATTCAATAATAAATAATTTTAAATTAACTATTTCTTTTAATGATAAGATTTCAACTTATTCTATTTTCAATAATTCTAAAATAACTGAAACGATAGAAAAATCATTTAAAAAAGAAATTATTAATGAACTATATATTGATAATGATTCTGAAATAATTACTGATAAATTTTTATCAGTAACAAATTTAAATGTTGATGTTTCTATTCCAAAAATTTCTTATCCATTACAAATTTCTTTGCCTATTATTAATAATTTTTATACTTTAACAAATTTAAAAAAACCACAAATAAAAAAAACAAAGATTTTTGATATCAGTAAAATCAATGAAATTGATTGAGATAATATTGAAAAAGTTATCAAATATGATGATGAAAATATAGATCAAATTAAAATAATGACTTTTATGGAAGATGAAATTGATTCGTATGATTTTTCATTAAAAAAGAAAATATGAAAAAAATATAAAGTTAGTTCATCTGAACCGAAAGAATGTTTAAAATGTAAAAAAATAAAATTATTTTCTCAAACAATATCTTTAAATAACGACAAACAAATTTGTTATTTTTGTTGAATTAAAAAAAATCAGGAAGATTAAATAAGTTTTTAGACTATAATTAAATTAACTAATTAACTAACAATTTAATTAAAACTATTTAAACAAAATAAAAGCAAAAATTAATTTTTGCTTTTATTTAGAAATGAGAAAAAATGAATAATACAATACCAACAAATATTTTTGCTTTAGGCGGGTTGAACGAAATTGGTAAAAATACTTATGTTGTTGAACATGATGATGAAATAATTGTTATTGATGCAGGAATAAAATTTGCTAATGCATCTTCTCCTGGGATTTCTGGTATTATTGCTAATTATGATTATTTAATTGAAAATGAAAATAAAGTAAAATGTTTAATAATAACACATGGTCATGAAGATCATATTGGTGGTGTTCCATATTTAATTAAACAATTAAATATTAAAAAAATATATACACCGCTTTTAGCTTGAAAATTAATTGATAGACACTTAAAAGAACATTATGATTTACCTGATTTACCAGAAATAATTATTTACGATAAAGAAACTGTTATTAAAACGAAGAATTTTGAAGTTGATTTTTGTCAAGTTTGCCATTCAATTCCTGATGCATTTTCTGTAGCTGTTAAAACACCTAATGGAAATATTTTTTCAACAGGTGATTTTAGATTTGATTTTGTTACTAAAACAACACAAACTGATTTAAATAAATTATCTGAAATTTCTGGAAGAGGATTAGATGTTTTATTATGTGAATCAACAAGTTCTGAAGTTCAAGGATTTAGTTCTTCTGAAAAAGTAATTATTGAAAACATTAGAGAACTTATGCTTAAATCAAAAGATAGAATATTTTTATCTACTTTCGCATCTAATATAGGTAGAGTTTCAGAAATAATTAAGATAGCTAATGAGTTAAATAGAAAAATATGTGTTTTAGGTAAATCTATGCAACATAATACTAAAGTTTGTTCAGGCATTGGTTATTTAGATGATAGTAATTTCATTCCTGTAACTGAAATAGGTAATTATAAGAATGAAGAAATTTTAGTTATTTTAACAGGTTCTCAAGGTGAAGAAATGGCTGCTTTGAGTACTTTGTCTAGAGGTCAACATAGCAAGATGAGTTTAAAACCAACAGATACTGTTATTCTTTCTTCGAATCCAATTCCTGGTAATTTTATTGCTGTTGAAAACCTAATTAATAATTTATATAAAAAAGGAATTAAAGTTATTGAAAATAATCCTAATAAACCAATTCATTCATCAGGTCACGCAACATCAGCTGAGCAACAATTATTAATTCAAATGTTGAAACCTAACTTTATATTTCCAATTCATGGTGAATATAAAATGTTAAAAACAATGGAATCAAATGCTCTTGATTTAGGATTTAAAAAAGAAAATATTTTAATAACTAAAAATGGTAATAAATTGCAATTATTAAATAAAAAATTAACTTATACTGATCATAATGTTGAAGTTAATCCTATTTTTATTGATGGTAGTTCTGTTAATAGAAATTCTCCAAAAACGATGAAGGAAAGAAATGTTTTAAGTACTGATGGAATTATAAATATTTCAATCATTGTTAATGATAAAAAAGTTTTATTTCCAAATATTAATAATAGAGGAATATTTTTTGCTAAAGCATCAACAGCTTTAATGTCAAGAATGTCGTCTAAGATAATGTCAATTACTAGTGAAAATATACCAAAAGATAATACTCCAATTGATATAGTCAAGATAAATAGAGAAGTTAAATTATTTGTTGAAAATATTATTTGAAAATGAAAACATAAAAATCCGATTGTAAAAATTGATGTTTTACTTAATGGAAAAATTAATTAATTTAAAAAATGAATAAAATTATTTTAGATGTCGGTAATACTAATATAAAAATGGGTATTATTGAAAATAATATTATTTCTGATATTAAAATATATCCAAATATAGAAATAGAAAAATTTCTTTTTATGGATATATTTTTTAATAAATATATATATATAAGTTCTAATAATAAAAAGATATTAAAAAAAATTATTAAATTTCTAAAAGATAATAATATTGATTATTTTTTATTTGAAAATATTTTTTTTAAAAATAAAATTAATATAAATGAAGAAATAGATATCTTTGAATTAGGCATTGATATATTAATTTATCTTTATTTCTTTAAAAGAAATAATTTTAAAAATCATTTAGGTTTTTCATTTGGAACTAGTAATTTTTGTTTAATTTATGAAAGTGAATTAAAAGGAGTTATTATTATGCCTGGCAAGCAATTAATTATTAATTCTATTATTGATAATACAGATATTAAAAATATTGAATTAAAAGAAAATATGAATCTACCAATTAATACATCTCAATCAATATCAAATGGTTTATTTCATATATTATATGGTTCTATTAATTCAATTATTGAAGAATATAAGTTTGATAAAGTTTACTTAACTGGTGGTGATATTAATTTTATTAAAAATGATAAAATTAATAGCAACCAGATAATAATTATTAAGGAAATTGTTTTAAAAACAATTTTAGATATAATTAACGACTTTAATCTTTAATAGAATGGATAATAAATTTAAATGAAATTTTTTGAGTTAAAATCAGAGTTTAAACCTAGTGGTGATCAACCTCAAGCTATTGATAAATTAATAAAAAATATTGATTTACAAAAAATAAACACTCTTTTAGGTGTAACAGGTAGTGGTAAAACATTTACAATAGCGAATGTTATTGAAAAAACTAATATGAATACTTTGATTATTGCACATAACAAAACATTAGCAGGGCAATTATATTCAGAATTAAAAGAAATGTTTCCAAATAATAATGTCGGTTATTTTACTTCATACTTTGATTTTTATCAACCAGAAGCATATTTACCAGGTTCTGATACTTATATTGAAAAATCTTCTCAAGTTAATAGAGAAATTGAAATGCATAGAATAGCTTGTATTTATCATTTACTTTCTAATGAACCTACAATAATAGTTTCTTCAGTTGCATCTATTTATCCTACAGCTTCACCTGAAAATTATGAGAAAGAGCGAATCTTTGTTAAAAAAAATATGTTTATTTCAATCAAAGAATTAAGAAAAAGATTGATTATTTTAGAATATACATTTAATGCAATAGATTTAGCTCCAGGTACTTTTAGAATTAAGGGAGATGTTATTGATATTGCACCACCATATACAAGTAAAGAATTCTTAAGAATTTCTATGTTTGGCAATAATATTGAATCAATTACACTTAATAATACTTTAACAGGAGATGTTATTAAAAAAATTGAAAATTATACAATAGGACCTTCTAAAGAATATATTGCTAATTTAGATAATAGAAAGAATGCTCTTGAAAACATTAGAAATGAAATGGTAGAACAAGTAAAGTTTTTTAACGATAGCGAAAGATTTATTGAGGCTCAAAGAATTGAACAAAGAACTTTAAATGATATTGAATCAATAGCTGAATTTGGAATTTGTAATGGAATTGAAAATTATGCTTCACAGTTAGAATATAGAGATGACGGTTCAACTCCCTACACTCTTTTCAATTTTTTTAGATATTTAAATCCTGAATGATTATTAGTTATTGATGAAAGTCATATTACTCTTCCTCAAATAAGAGGCATGCATAATACTGATAAGTCTAGAAAAAAGAATTTAGTTGAGTATGGTTTTAGACTCCCCTCATCTTTTAATAATAGACCCCTTAATTTTGATGAATTCATGGAAAAAACAGATAAAATTATTTGTGTTTCTGCTACACCTAATGAATGAGAAGTAGAACAATCTAATAATATTATTGTTGAACAAATAGTAAGGCCTACCGGTTTATTAGATCCTATTATTGAGGTAAGACCTACAAAAAATCAAATGGATGATTTAGTTAATCAAATTTTTAAACAAAGAAAAGTTAATGAAAAAACATTTATTACTGTTTTAACTATTAAAATGGCAGAAGAATTAACTGATTATTTGAAAGAAAGAAAAATAAAAGCTGCATATTTGCATAATAAATTAACTTCATTAGAAAGAACAAAAGTTATACTTGATCTTAGAAAGGGTGTTTACGATTGTATTGTTGGAATTAATTTATTAAGAGAAGGTCTTGATGTACCAGAAGTATCTCTTGTTGCTATTTTGGACGCTGATAAAACAGGATTATTTAGAAATGATAAATCATTAATTCAAATGATAGGTAGAGCAGCTAGAAATATCAATGGTAGAGTTGTTATGTATGCTGATAATATTTCGGATTCAATGAAATTTTCTATTTCAGAAACAGAAAGAAGAAGAAAAATTCAAAATGAATATAATATTAAAAATAATATAATACCAACAACGATTACTAAATCTATTAAAGAAGGTGTGTTTAATACTTCTGAATCAATTCAAGAAGTTATTAGAGAAAAATCAATTCCATCAAAAATTAAAAAATTAAAAAAATTAATGCTTGAAGCAGCAAAAAATCAAAATTATGAATTAGCTGCAATTTATAAATCAGAAATAACAGAACTATCAATTATTAATGATTCTAATAAAGAAAAAAATACTAAGAATTCTTAGTATTTTTTTTAATATATTTTTTATAGTTTTCAACACCAGGTTGATTAAATGGATTAACATCATTTAAATAAGCAGAAATACTTGCTGAAAGACATAATCATGTATAAATATAACCAAATGATTTTTCAGATAAATCTTCCAACTTTAAAATTAAAACATTAATTTTAGCATCATTAAAATGAGCTTGAGACAATGATGTTGCTATAATTTCGTTTATTTTATTAAATTCATAGTTTTCTAAGTAATCTAATTCATCATCATTATCAAATAAAGATTTTTTAATAATATTATTATCTTTATATTTTTCAGCATAAAGTATAGTTTCAAAAAAATTCTTACTACCTTCTTGATAATATTGACCAATTGAATGTAAATCATTAGGATAATGAGATATTGTTGGAAAAACTATATTTTCTTTCTTTCCTTCTGATTCAGCAAAAATTTGTTTATAATGTTCTGAAATATAATCTAAATTTTCATCAAAATTAGCAAAAACTTCAATAAACTTATTTTTCTTATTAATCAAAAAGTCTCTTAAACTTACATAATAAAAATTTTTATTATGTAAAACTCCCTCATTTTCAAATTCATCAATAACTAATTTACTTCCAGAAAATATTTGATTAATGTTAACATTCTTTAATTCAAGAGCAAAAATACCGACACTAGTTAAAGCAGAAAATCTACCACCAATATTAGATGGTATTTTTAAAGTCATATATTTTTTATTATCAGCTATTTTTCTTAATATTCCAGATTTTTCATCAGTAATAAAAACTATTCTTTTATTTATTTGATCTTGATATTTATTAAATAGTTCTTCTCTTAAAATTCTAAAATTTATAGATGTTTCTAATGTTGTACCAGATTTTGATACAACAGTTAGAGCTCAATTTTTATTTTTTAATTTATTTTTTAAATTGTTTAATTTATTATTAGAAAAATCTGTTAAATAAATAATTTCAATATTTGAATCATAATAAGATTGAATCATTTCAATACCTGCTTTAGTTCCAATAAAAGAGCCACCAATACCTATAAAAACGACAACTTCAATTTTAAGTGTAATTCATTCTTTTTTTATATGTTTAATTTTTTCTAATTCAGATTTATCTAATCCATTTTTAGCAAGATCATATCAACCTAAAAATTCATTACCAAGACCATCTTTATTAATAATTTTATTTTTAATATTTATTAAAGAACTTTCATATTCTTTAATATTAAAATCTGTTTCAATATATTTTTTATCTATTTTTAACATCTTTAATTTCCCTTAAAATTTTTAGATAATCATTATAACGTCATTGTGGTAAAAATTTATCATCAACAGCAGCCTTAACATTACATCTATCTTCAGTATCATGTAAACAGTTTGTATATCTACATAATTTGCTTAAAATATTAAAAGTATAAAAAGATTTAGCTAATTCCTGTGGAGTTCCTTTGAATTCAATTGTTGAAAATCCAGGTGTATCAACAATATAACCATCTCCTAAAACCATTATTGATGCATATGTCGTTGTATGTTTTCCTCTATTTAAAGCTTTAGAAATTTCATTAGTCTTTAAATTAAAACTTGGGTCTAACTTATTAATAAAAGTTGATTTACCAACACCAGAATTACCTACCAAACAAATAGTTTTGCCCTTGATTACTTTTTTAAATTTTTTTATATCATCTTCATTATTAACATCAACAACAAAGTAACCTTCATCCTTTAAATTTTTAATAATATTTTCATCTTTTATTTTTTCAATATCTGTTTTAGTGATAATCATATCAACTTCAACACCTTTAGATTCATAAAGAGCCATCATTTTGCTTAATAAAAAAGTTGAAAAAGTAGGTTCAACAGTTGATTGAACTACAAATATATAATTTATATTGCAAATATTAGGTCTATCCAATTGATTAAATCTATCATAAACTTTATCAATAATATATTTTTCATCTTCAATTAAATAATGAACTCTATCACCAACCATTAAGCTAAAATCGTTTTGTCTTAAATTACCTTTAATAATTGCTTTATGAATAATATCTGTATTATCTCTAAGTCAAATACTATTTCTTATTTTTTTTGTAATAGTTCCAAACACTAAATAGAACCCATTACAGAAATAATAATAGCAATTGCTATGATAAAAGTTGTTATAAAACCAATAATTATAAACATACTATTTTTACTTTTTATAAAACTTTTTTCTTCATTTATATTTGATAAATCAATATTAGAATTAGTTACATATTTTCTATTTGATAAAGGTTTTAATAATTCTTCATCAAATCTATTTGCTACATCTCATGTTAAAATATCGGCATATAATTCATTAATATCTTTATATCTAAATTTAAGTTCATCAGGTTTAGAAGCAGTACATCTAAAAAAAATATTCTCAATTGAATTGGGGATAGTTGGAATATTTGAATTCATAGGAGGAACATCATAATTTAATCACATAGAAATTTTTTGAAGATCATTCATATCAGTTTTATATTTCATAGGTAAAGAACCTGTTAATATTTGATATAAAATAACTCCAATAGAATGAATATCAAATTGAAAAGTAATAGTATCAACTAATTTCTTATCAGCGCCAGCAACACCTTTTTTAAGGTTTTTAATATGTTCTCTTGTATTTAAAACATCAGGTGATGAATAAGGTACCGAACAATAGATAGCTTCTTCATTTGATTGAAGAACATTATTATATGTAAAAGTAGATATACCGTAGTCAATAATTTTTATTTGTTCAAAATCATTAGTAATCATAATATTTTCTATTTTTAAATCTCTATGAATAATAGATCTTTTATCTGAATAAAAATGAAAACCTTTTAAACCTTCAATAATTTGTTTAATATATTCTATAGCTACAGATGGGTTTAAAAGAGTTTTTTTCTTTAGATGTTCACCAAGAGTTGTGCCATCAACATATTCAGTTATGATAGTAATTTTATTTTCTTCTAATTGATAATCAACAGGATATGCAACAAAATTATTTTTTAAACGAGAACTTAAAGCAAGAGTTAGTTTAAGTTCATCTTTTGCTTTTTCTCAAGTTACATCAGCTGATTTATCATCTTTTCTCTTGATTTCTTTTACAATAAATAAACTAGGATTTTCTGAAAGATCATCAGTTTTTTTAACACAAAAAATACCACTACTCATACCACCAGTGTTTAATTCTTTTACTAATTCATATTGTCTATTTAAAAAGTATTTTTTATTACTCATATTCATCACCAATAATAACAATTGATAAATTATCATTACTAGAATTAGCAAGTGCATTACTAATAATATTAGAACAAGCTTCTGATAATTTATTTTTTTTATTTTTATAAATTATATCCTCAATAATAAGAATATCTGAAAAATTATGAACACCATCAGATGTTAATACTAAATATGAATCTCTTTCTAATTCAATAGTAAAAGATTCTGCATCAACATCTCTTTTACTTTCAACACCGATAAATTGTAATAAAGAATATAAATCATTTTTATATTTTACATATCTTTCTTCAGGTGCATTTGTTTTTTTAAAGAAGTTTAAAAGGTTTTGATCAATTGTAATTTGTTTTGATTTTTTACTTTTTATATAATAAGCTCTTGAATCACCAACATTATAAATATAAACCTTATTTTTAATGATAATACCACAAACCATAGTTGTTGCCATTGACATCATAGATTCAGATTTATTTTTTAAGAAAAGAGTTATATTATGACGTGATTCTTTAATAATTTCAGTAACTCATTTATCTATTTCTGATTTACTGAAATGATCAAAATTAACTTTTAAAAAAGCCTTTTTAAAAGTTTCAAGAACAATATCACTAGCGTTACTTCCACCTTTATAACCACCTAAGCCATCACATAAAATAGCAAGAAAATTATTAGATACATTTTTCCCAGATCAAGCAACGTCCTCATTATTAGGTCTTACAACACCCTTTTCTGAAGCAAAATCAAATACAATCATTTTTCTACCTTTCTAATTTAGCTCTTAATTGTCCACAAGCACCATCGATACTTGTACCTTTTTCTTGTCTTATAGTTGCAGTTATATTATTTTCTCTTAAAATATCATAAAAATCTTTTATTTTTTTAGACCTTGAAAATTCACTACCTACAACTTTATTATAAGGTATTAAATTAACATAACATAGAATATTTTTTAATAATCCAGCAAGTTCAATTGCATTTTCCCTTGAATCATTAATTCCATCTAATAAAATATATTCAAATGTAACCCTTCTTTTAGTTATTTCAGTATATTCTTTCATATTATTAATAATTGAATCAATATTATAAGCATTATTAATAGGCATTATTTCACTTCTGATTTTATCATTAGATGCATGCAGACTTATTGCTAATCCAATTTGTGGAAAATTTTTAATTCAATCAGGCATAACTTTCATAATTCCAGATGTTGAAACAGTTATTTTTCTTGCCCCAATTTTTAAATCTTTATTAACAATTGTTAGAAATTTTTTTAAATTTTCATAATTATCAAAAGGTTCACCAATACCCATAACAACTATGTTTCTTAATTCTTGATCTTTTTCTCTTAGTTTCTCTTTAACTCACATTACTTGAGCAATAATTTCACCAACAGTTAAATCTCTTTTTTTCTTTAATTGTCCAGATGCACAAAATTTACATCCGATATTACAACCAACTTGTGTAGTTAAACAAACACTGTAACCATAGTTAAATTTCATAATCACAGTTTCAATTTTATTTTTATCATCTAGTTCAAATAAAATCTTAATTGTTTCATCAATATCTTCTTTAATAATTATTGGTTTTAATTTTTTAATTTCAAAATTTTCTTTTAGTCAATCAATATTATTTTTACTAATATTAGTCATTTCAGAAAAATCTGAAATATAACTCTCATATATTCATTTAAATACTTGTTTAGTTAAATACGGTTTAAAATTATTTTTTTCAAAAATTGCATTTAAATCATCAAACGTATAATCATAGATATTATTCATTTTTGCATATTCTTTCATATAAAATATTAGAAATTTCTTCTACAGCTATTTCAATTTGATTATTTATAATATTAAACTCATAAAGATCTTTTTCTTTCATTTCTAAAATTGCTTTTTGAAGCCTCTTATCAATAATTTCAGAAGATTCAGTTTTTCTATTTTCTAATCTTGTTTTTAATTCATTAATGCTTGGTGGAGATAGAAAAAAACTAATATCATGAATATTTTTTTTCATGATATTTTTAGCCCCCACTGTTTCTATTTCAAGAATAACATTAAATCCATTATTTAAATCTTTATCAACATCACTCTTTAAAGTTCCATATTTATTGCTAACATATACTGCTCATTCAAGAAAATTATGATTTTCAATATTTTTTTCAAACATTTCTTTAGATACAAAATGATAATCAACATCTTGTATTTCTTCATTTCTTTTATCTCTTGTAGTCATTGAAATAGAATATTTTAGATTTAATCTTTTATCTAAAAATAATTTTTCTATTACAGTTCTTTTACCAACTCCACTGGGGCCACTAAAAATTATTAGAATGCCTTTTTTAATGTTGTTCATAACGTTTTACCTAATCTTTTATTTGAATTCCATTTAATGAAAAACGAGAACTAGTTAATATTTTTACTTTTACAAAATCACCAATTTTTCCATCACCATCAAAGTTAACAACTTTTCAATTAGGAGAATAACCAGTTAGTTTATCAGGATTAGTTCTACTTTTACCATCTATTAAAACTTCAATTATTTTACCAATGTGCTTATCATTGTTTTCTTTAGAATACTTTTTAACTAATTCGTTAAGTTTATGTAATCTTTGTTTTTTAATATCATTAGTTATTTCATCTTTGATAGTTGCTGCATATGTGCCTTCTCTTGGAGAGAAAATAAAAGTATAAGCATTATCATATTTAATTATATTATATAAATCAATAGTCTCATTAAATTCCTCATCAGTCTCATTAGGGAAACCTACAATAATATCTGTTGAAATAGCTGCATCTTTAATATTTTCTCGAATATATTCAACTTTTTTAATATAGTCCTTAATTAACATAGTTCGATTCATTTTTTTTAAAACAGACTCAGAACCAGATTGAATTGGAAGGTGGAAATAAGGCATAATATTCGGATATTTTTTAATTAAATCAACAATTCTATTATCTCAATTTCAAGGATTTGAAGTTGTAAATCTAACTCTTTTAACCCCTGTTTTAGCTACATCTTCTAATAGACTATAAAAACTATCTTTTTCTTCAAAATCAATTCCATAATCATTAACATTTTGACCTAAAAGTGTAATTTCCAAATATCCTTCAGTAATTAAATGATTAACTTCATCTAAAATATCTTTTTTTAATCTACTTCTAATTTTACCTCTTGTATACGGAACTATACAATATGTGCAAAATTTATCACATCCGAACATAATATTTATTCATGCTTTTTGATTATTGTCTCTTGAAATAGGAAGGTTTTCAATAATGTCACCTTCTTTTGATCAAACTTCAACAATCATTTGAGAACTTAGTTTTGCATTTTCTAAAATATCAACAAGTTTATGAATATTATGAGTTCCAATTATAAAATCAACATATTGATATTTTTTTAAAATAGTATTAACAACTTTTTCACTTTGACTCATACATCCACTAACACCAATTAGCATATTAGGATTTTTAGATTTATAGTTTTTTAAAGAACCAATTTCACCAAAAACTTTATTTTCAGCATTTTCTCTAATTGCACAAGTATTTAAAATAACTAAATCACTACTAAAAATATCGTCATTTCATGTATAACCAATTTTTTCACAAATACCTTTGAATGTTTCACCATCTCTAACATTTGATTGACAACCATAAGTTTTAATATGATATGTCTTATTTTTCCCAAGATTACTATTAATATCACTAAAATTAATTTCTTCCTTGATTATTTTAGCGCTTTCTAATCTTTTTCTAGCCAATTTAATATTAGGTTTTAAAACCTTATTTTGTTTAATCATTGAACATTTTATATTAGTATAATCATTATCTTTATCAAGTTCATATTCTAATTTTCAATCATCATTATAATTAATAAAAAAAAGTTTAATTAATTTATTTAATTCATCTATTTCTTGATTATTACTATTTTGAACTAAATTATAAAGTTCATTAATATTTAAATTTATTTTATAAATTTCTTGAAATCATAAATCAGTTTTAAAGCTAATTTGATTGAATTCAGAAAAATTATATTCTTTAAATAGTTTTTTTAATAAATCATAATTTTCATAGTTATTACTATGCTCAATAAAAATATCATTTGGTTGGATAAAATACTTAATTTCTAAAATTGTTTTTTCATTATTTTCTTTAGTAGAAAGCAGAACTTTTAATTCATTTAAAAGCCCACCATTTAAAAATCTTTTTATATTTATATTAAAAATATCGTTTTTATTTTGAATATCACAAAATAATAAAGTTACATTTTCCATTAAAACTCCATAAATTTTATTTTTCTATTTTAAAATAAAAATCACACCATGAAGATATGATTAATATTTATTATCTAGGTCGTTTGAAATCGTTTACTAAACCACTACCAAGTGAATTATTTAATCTAACATCATAAACAACAACTTTTCCTTGATTAACAACCATATTATTAAACGCTTCACCTTGAAGAGATGTATTATTGTTTGCAAAATCAACTAATCCTCAAAAGAAAGCTTCATCACTTGAATTTAATAAATTAGGAATAGCTCAATTAATTCCACTTTCACTAAATGCTTTATTAACATCTGAATTATTAAATTGAGTTAAAACAATTTGAGTATTTTGATCAGTAGGTGATCCAAAAAATTTATTACTAGATGATGTAGCTTCAGAATTTAAAATTTGTTTATTTAAAACAACTTCAAAAGCAACATCAGGAATAATATTAATATCTTCAACTTGAATTGTTAATGCCTCTTTTTGTTCTTCAAGAGTTTTAGCATCAAATATTGGTTTTGTGTCAATATTAAAATTTATAACTAATTCATTTGTAAATACTTCCAAAGAACTAAAATTATTAATTGTTTTAATAGTATTTACTATATTAGTTCTATTTTCATAGTTATATAAAGTACCACTATTTTTTACTGTTCCAGTGGCATTACCAGTCAGTAATGAATTATCAAAAATTGCTGTTGAAATATAAGAAGGCAAATTATTATTACTTTCAAATTGCAAACCATAAAAACCAGTATAATCATCTGTAGATTGATTTGTAGGTTTTACAACATTAAAATAATTAGTATCATTTGTTAATGTTGTATTATCAACATTAAATTTATTACTAGTTACTGTTGGCGGTGTTTGACCTTGATATCCGTATGTATTTGAATATTTAGTTAAAGCTATAGGATTTTGAACAAAAGCAAAATCTTTAATTAAATTAGTTCCATATCCTGAAACAATATCTGCATAATCAGAATCTAATCATATATAAGAAGCTTTAGCATTATTTAAAGTATTATTTTTTAAATAATTTTTATAAGGTTCAAATGTATAAGTTTTAGTTTCAGAATTTCAACCAAGGGCATATTGAATTGTTAAAATAAACTGGTATAAAGATTTTCTTTCAGAAGAATTTATAATAATTTCACCAGCTTGATTTTTAGTAATATTTGTATTATGATCATTAACAGCTTTAGTTAAAAGCTCAGGATAATTATTTCAATTTCCATCACTATATAAATTAGGATTATCAGTTATATATTTTTTTAATATATATTGTTTTTGAAAAATATTAGCAATTTGACTATTAATATAATTAGTAGCTTCAGAAGGTGATGTAGTAGCAATCGGTCTAGTAGCAGGAGTACCGCCACCAGGATTATTAGTTACAAATTCGTTCTTTTTTGCATCATAAATAGGAGCTATTTCAGCTTCTATTTTTGAAATAATAATATCATTAGAAATATCAGTACCAATTACTGAATTTATTGTTTTGTTAATTAATTCATTATTAGTTAATATGTTTTGATTATAAGTTCCATAAAAAGGATCTAATTTTTGTTTATCTAAGCTTAATCCATCAATATAAGTATTAGCTAAAGGATTAACATCACTAACTAATTTTTTATATTTAAGGTCATTAAAACTTCAAGTATTAGTTTCTGTGTTTAATGTATTAAAATAACCGATACTATCATAATTACCATTATCTATATTTCTTGTATAAGGTAACATTCCAGCTATTCCATTACTAATAGTTGAATCATTTTCATTAAAAAAGTTTGGAAGTGAATACTTATTTATATAAGCATCTTGAGCAGCATATAATTTTGTTTTAATACTATCATTTACATCTTTTCAAGATTGTTCTTGTTTTGCACCTAAAATTGCAATAGCTAAAGGAGATTCATTAGGTAATAATAATTGATTTTCAGCAACACCTTGATCTCTATCAATATTACTTATTTCTTTTGAAAACAAAAATACATTACCATTAGGAGGTAATTCTGGTGGTAAATTTATTCCTTTTTCAATAATATATTTAACCAATAAACTATTTTTATTTGTTGAAAAATAGCTATTTATTAAATTATTTAAATCAAAACTTTCAGAAGTTAATCCACTTTTATTAAAACCTTCTCTAGTCTGAACATGTCTTCATTTTAAGGTATTTTTCATTTCTTCAATAACACCATCAAAACCAAGAGCAGTATTTGCTGCTGTCATCGCTTGATATCTATCGATACCCATAATATGAACACCAGCTTCATTTCTTGATAAAATAAATGGAGAATTAGCACCTAAATCAACAGTATCAGAAATATGAGTCATTCCAGCATATTCTCCTATTAATGAAGAAGCAATTTCTGTTGGTAAAGCAAAAGCACCATTTCTAGTTGTGTTTGTTAAAAAATTACCCATAATACTTGTTGTATTTATAGAATCAGCTGTTGTTACATTTAGATCAGTTTTATTATATAAAACATTATTTAATTTATAGTTGCCAGCTGAAGCAAAAGGTAAAAATAAACTATCGAAAGCTGTTTTTTTAGTCACTAAAAAAGAAGTAGCAGAATCATCAGTATATTCACCATTATTATAAGGAATGTCAATACTTCCACCAGCAGTGCTATTTAAAAATTTGCCATCAACTAATTGCGGAACTAAATTTAAATATTTTTGAGAAGCATTAACGCCATTAACTGTTGAAATACTCGGTTCTTCATAAACTTGTCAAGCATAATTTGATTCAACTGGAATAGGATTAACTTGTCCTTTGTTAAAATCTTGAATTTTATTAACATCAAATCATTTTGATTCAGAAGATGAATTCATAGCTGCTTGATGTTTATATAAAGACATTGAAGTTAAATAAGGCATTTCATTTCTTACATATTCATCAAAGATAAATTCTTTAAAATCAGCTATTCCTCTTTCGATATTACCAATTTCATTACTATTTAAAGCTTCAGCTCCAAAAACAAAATTATTACTAGTACCTACTGCTGTTGTACCGTTTATATTAATTGGATTATTAATTTCTAATTCAGTTGGATTTTTTTTATTACTAGCTGTTGATAAATATATATAATCTTTTTGAATTAGAGATGTAAATTCAGTATTAGCTAATGTAATAATTTGAGATTTTTTTCAATCTTCAATATTTCCACCAAATGGTGAAAGTAATTCATTTTGAATAAAATAAGGAGCATCAGAACCGTGTCTTGCATTATAATCTTCTATTTTAGCATCTCATAATTCATCTGTTGAAGTAGTTCAATCTTCTCATTTTGTACTAATGTTTTCAGCATTTACAATATTTTTAAATCAAGAATAAATAAATTCATCACCTAATGAATTAATTCAAGTATCCATACCAGTTACTGTTGATAAAGATTGTTTAGAAATATTTGATAGATTATTCTCACTTGAATTACCACTTGTATAAAAAATATTACCATCACCAGTACTAACTTGTTGATCAACAATTGCACTTGATACACCTGACCCACAACTAGATAAAAAAAGAATAGATCCTAAAGCAACAGATAAACCCGTAGCTCCCAATGATCATTTTTTAATTTTTTTAGTCATAAAACCTCATTTTATAAAACATTATTATTATATAATAATTATATAAAATTATGTTAAAATGTATTTTATTAAAAGTAGAAATATGTTACTCATATATATGGAAGATTACAATGCTTAAAATTGATAAATTATCAGTTAAAGTAGAGAATAACGAAATTTTAAAAGAAATAGATATAACAATTAATAATGGTGATACTGTTGTTATTTTGGGTCCCAATGGACATGGTAAATCAACACTTTTAAAGTCAATAATGAATCACTATTCATTTAAAATATCTCATGGAGATATTTTTTATAACGATATAAATATTACAAATATGAATACAAGTGAAATAGCTAAATTAGGTTTTTTTCTATCTTCTCAAAGTCCTATTGAAATTAATGGAATAACTAATATTGATTTTTATAATTCACTATTAAAAGAAAATTCAAATGAAAAAGTTTCAATTTTTGAATCATATAAAAAAATTAATACTTATCTTGAAAAAGTTAATTTTGATAAAAGTATATTAAAAAGATATATTAATCAAGGCTTTAGTGGTGGAGAAAAAAAGAAAAATGAAATCATGCAAATGTTATTATTAAATCCTAAAATAATAATGCTTGATGAAATTGATTCGGGATTAGATGTTGATACTTATGAAACAATTATTGATATTCTTTTAGAAGAAAAAGAAAAAGGAAAAACAATTATTTTTATTACACATAATATAAAATTAATTGAAAGATTAAAACCTAATAAATTCTTTTTAATTGGTAATGGCAAAATAATTCAAACTGGTGATTATGAAACAGCTAATGAAACATTAAAAAAAGGATTTAATAAATATTTAAATAAATAGGAATATTTTGAAAAAAATAAAAGTTGATAGTTTTTTACTATTAGATAAAAAAAATAATGAAGAATATAATTATTATAATCAAGATGTTGATTTTAATATTTTGGATATTGATAATTCTATTGATATTTTAAAATTAGAAATTAATTTGTTTTCATCAAATTTAAATTTGAATATTTCTGGAATCAATAATATAAAAAAAAGAATTGATATTTTAATTAATTTTTGCTCAAGTAACAATAATGCAAAAATTAACATTAATTATCTATGTAAAAATGAAAAAACATTAGATATTAAAGTTAATGGTAAAATTATTGAAAATTTTTCAAATAATAAAATAATTTTTCTTTTAAATGGAATAATTGATGAAGAAAATACTTCAGTTATTATGAAACCAATTTTTGAAGTATCTAGTAACGAACTAGAAGCTAATCATTCATGTAATATTGGAGCAATTAATAAAGATATTTTATGATTTTTAATGTCAAGGAATTTTTCTAAGACAGAGGCAATAAAAAAAATAATTTGATCCCATTTTCATTTAGTTTTAAAAAACTTGAATGAAGACAAATCAAATTATTTTGAAAAAATAATTAGTGAAAAAATCTAATTATTATTTTAAATCATTTGAATTATTTTTTAAATAATTGCTAACACCTTCTGGAGTAGCTTTCATAGCTTCACTACCTTTTTTTCAATTTGCAGGACAAACATCGCCATTTTCATTATGAAAATTTAAAGCATCAGCCATTCTTAGCATTTCATCAATACTTCTACCTAAAGGTAAATCGTTGATAACACAATGTCTTATAGTCATCTTATTATCAATTAAAAAACTTGCTCTTAAAGAAACACTTTCATCAAATAACACATCATATTCTTTTGAAATTTCTTTTTTAATATCAGAAATTAAAGGATATCTTATTTGTCCTATTCCGCCTTTATTAACTTCTGTATTTTTTCAAGCTAAATGACAAAATTCATTATCAACTGAACAACCAATAATGTTGTAACCCTTTTCATTAAATTCTTCCAACTTATTGTCAAAAGCAATTATTTCTGAAGGACAAACGAATGTAAAATCCTTTGGATAAAAAAATAAAATTATTCCATTTTTTCCCATGTGATCAGATAAGTTAGTTTGTTTTATTTCATTATCTCCCATAACTGTTAAAGCAGTAAAATCAAAAGCTTTTTTTGTAACTATCATAAATATATTCTCCTAAATGTATATTTATAACTATAATATTTTTATTAATAATATTAATATTATTTATTTATTATATAAGGAATTTAAATGTATAAGAAATATTTTCCATGATTTAAAAACAATCCAGATTTGGTTTATTTTGATAGTGCTGCTACAACTTTAAAGGCTCAAATTGTAATTGATAAAATAAATGAATATTATGTGAATCAGTCATCTAATTCTCATAATACAGATTCAAATTTTGCTAATAAAGCCAGTATTATTGTTGAAGAAGTAAGAAAAAAAACTGCTGATTTTTTTAATGTTAATTATAATGAAATTATTTTTACATCAGGTGCTACAGAATCTTTAAATATGATTGCCACATCTCTTAGAGAATTTGTTTCAAAAGATGATGAAATAATATTAACTCATTTAGAACATGCTTCAAATCTTTTACCTTGATATAATTTAAGAGATGAACATGATTTAAAAATTAAATTTGTTGATATGGATAAAATTGATTTAAAACCAGAAGATTTTATTGCTCAATTAACAAATAAAACTAAAATAGTTTCATTTACAGCAGCTTCAAATGTTCTTGGAAATAAGATTGATGCAAAACCAATAATTGAAGCAATTAGAAAATTCAATAAAAATATTTTTATTTGTTTAGATATAGCTCAAGTAATTCAACATTATTCAGTAGATTTAAAAGATTATGATGTTGATTTCGCAGCTTTTAGTTGTCATAAATTATTTGGACCAACAGGACTTGGTGGTGCTTATATTAAAAAAGAATTAATTACTAAAATTAAACCTTTTAAATTTGGTGGAGGAATGAATTCTAATATTAGAGAACAAAAATTTGATTATAAAGATAATTACTCAAAATTTGAAGGTGGGACCCTTAATATAGCTGGAATATATGGTTGATTAGGTTCATTAGAATTTATTAATGAAGTAGGATATGAAAATATTTCTAAATATGAAGATAAATTAATTAGTTATGCTATTGAAAAACTTTCAAAAATAAAAAATATTATTATTTATAATTTAAAAAATTCAAGAATTATGTCTTTTAATATTGAAGGTGTTTTTTGTCAAGATTTAGCAAGTTATCTTGGAACAAAAGGATTTATAGTAAGATCAGGATTTTCATGTGCTAAATTACTTAATGATGTTTTAAATTGTGATGGCGTTGTTAGAATGTCTTTTTCTATTTATAATACAGTATCAGAGATTGATAAATTATTCGAATTATTAGATAATTTTAAAAAAGGAGATGAAATAAATGGCATCTTATAATAAAGATTTGTATAAACAAATAATTTTAGAACACTATGATTTTCCAGATAATAAAGTAGATTCTTTAGAAGACAAAACAGAATATAAAAGTTATCATAATAAATCAGAATCATGTATTGATGATTTTGAATTTTTTATTAAAATGAATAACAATATTATTGTTGATATAAAATTTATAGGTGTAGGTTGCGCTATTTCAACTTCTTCAACAGATATTCTATGTAATAATATTTTAAAAAAATCATTATCAGAAGCACAAATTATAATTAATGAATATAAAAAAATGATTGATAATATAGAATATAATAAAGAAATTTTAAATGAAGCTATTGCGTTTGAAAATATTAATAAACAACAAAATAGAATTAAGTGTGCTTTAATTGGCTACGACTCAATTACTAATTTAATAAGAGATATAAAAAATGCTTAAAATAAAAAAAGGTATTAATCCAGAAATAATTAAAGAAATTTCTCAATTAAAACAAGAAGATGAAAAAATGTTAAACATAAGATTAAAAGCTTATGAATCTTTTTTATTACAAAAAAACCCTGTTTGATGTGAAGAAGATTTAAAGGATATTAATTTTAATGATTTTATTTATTTCAAAAAAAATAATTTTTCAATAAAAGAAGATTGAAATGATGTTGATAAAGATATTAAAAATATTTTTGAAAAATTAGATGTTATTGAAACTGAAAAAAAATATTTAGATGGAATTAATGCTCAATATGAATCAGAATCAGTTTATCATTCCTTTAATAAGGAATTAGAAGATAAAAAAATTATTTTCCTAGATACTGATACAGCTTATAAAAAACATCCTGAATTATTTTTAAAATATTTTAATAAATTAGTTCCTTATACTGATAATAAATATGCAGCTCTAAACACATCAGTATGATCTGGAGGAACTTTTATTTATGTTCCTAAAAATACAAAACTAGATAAACCATTGCATTCATATTTTAGACTCCAATCAAAAAATATGGGTCAATTTGAAAGAACTTTAATTATTTTAGACGAAAATAGTAGTTTACATTATATAGAAGGATGCACTGCTGAAGTTTATGACGATAATAATCTTCATGCAGCTGTTGTTGAGATATATGTTGAAAAGAATGCTGAGATGAAATATACAACTATTCAAAATTGATCAGATAACGTTTTAAATTATGTAACTAAAAGAGCGATTGTTCAAGAAGATGCAAGTATGACTTGAGTTGATGGTAATTTAGGTTCTAAACATAATATTAAATTTCCAACATGTATTTTAATAGGTAAAAATTCTAGTGGTAATTGTATTTCAATAGCAAAAGCTAAAGAACATATTATTCAAGACACTGGCGCTAAAATGATTCATATTGGTGAAAATACTAAAAGTAGTATCATTTCAAAAACAATTGGTTATGAGAATTCTAAAACTTATTTTAGAGGTTATGTGAATATCAAAAAAAGTGCTAAAAATTCATATTCAAAAATTGTTTGTGATAATTTACTTTTATCACCAAATCTAGAATCATATACATATCCATATGAAAAAATAGAAAATATGTCATCAGTTATTGAACATGAAGCTCAAATTTCAAAAATATCAGAAGAACAATTATTTTTCTTAACAAGTAAAGGATTTAATAATAAAAAAGCTGAAAACCTACTTGTTTTGGGTTTTATAGACCAATTTAATAAAGAATTACCAATGGAATACGCTGTTGAATTAAATAGATTAATGAAATAAAAAAAAATTAGATAAAATATTAATTCTTTTTTATTTTTTATGTTAATATATAAATATTATTAAAATATAAAATAGGAGAAAAATAATGGCTAATGAACAAAATATGAATATGCCTGCTAACAACCAACCAGTTGTTAAAAGTAAAATTGATTTAATTAAATGTATTGATGAAATAGGTGTTTCATTAAAAACTCAAGAACAAATGATAATCCCTTCTTTTGTACCAGGTGGACAACCTACAAGAGATGATTCAACAAGAACTGGTGTATTACCACTTTTATGTTTTGGACCATCTGATCTTAAATCTGATATTTCAACTTTAGTTATTGTTAATGAACATAAACCTGAAAGTATTGCAAATGCTATTAGAACTTATGATTTTGCTGCTGGTGTTTTAACTTCAAAAGCACAAAACGAATTTAAAAAAGTAAGTAGAAAACTAGATGTTTTAAAAAGAAAATCTGCTTCAATTCAAAAAATTAGAGAAAATAGATTTAACAATCATGCTAAAGCTTTAGATTTCTTTGCAAAACAACAAAAAACTGATGCTCTTAAATATCAAGATGCTCAAAATAAAATTGTTGCATTAGCTTCAAAAGATCCAGCAAAAGCTGAAATGCAAAAAGCAAAATTTGCACAAATTCATGATGTTCAAGTTAAAAAATTATTAAGTGTTGTAAGTAATATTGAAAAAAATGATTTAACTAGTCAAAACATTTATATTAATGAAATTAGAAAATTTATTTCTGATAATAATGCAAATGCTGAATGAGTAAAAATTGATGTTTCTGATTTACCTAATTTAGTTTCTTTACCAGAACAACCATTAAATCAAATTCCACTAGTTCTTGTTGATCAAGCTGGTAAAAACTATGCTAGAACTCCTTATTCAACAGTTATTGCTAAAAATACTGATGCTAAAATTGCAAATCCAGCATCTATTATTGTTTTAGAAAAATTTAATGATATTGCTGATTTAGAATTAAGAGCTTTTATTCTTAGAGAATTTGCTAAAAGAGAAACAGCTGCTATTTTAGCTAATAATGAATCTATTGGAAAACAACAAATTTCTATCGCTCAACAAGCATTAACTGTTGAATTAAGAAAAGCAGCTGCTTTTAAACAAAATTCAGTTAATTTAGATGCATTAAATGCAAGAGCAACTAATTTTAGTAATGAATTAACTCAAAAAATAGTTTCATTTAGAAAAAATCATGAACAAAAATGAGCTCAAAAAATATCAGGATAATTTAATTATTCTTTATATATAAAAAAAATACATAAATAAATTATGTATTTTTTTTTATATATATCTTGTTATATTAAGATTAATAAAAATCTTTTATATCTTTGATATTTAGTTATATTAATATTTATATTAATCACAACTAAAAAAATCTTTTATATACTTGTTATTAACACAATGATATTTATTTATATTTTTTAAGACAATATATATATAAAAAAAAACAATGAATTGTTTTTTTAGTTATTTATTTGATTTAATAATTTGCTATTTCTTGATTTAATTCTATTAGCTTTATTTTTATGAATCCGGTTATTTTTAGCACCTTTATCAACTAATGAATATATTTTAACCAAATTTTCTTCTGTTGGATTTGCTTTATTTTTTTTAATAGCAGTTCTCATTTCAGAATTTTTAGAATGATTTAGAAATCGCTTTTTTTCATCTTGATTATGTCTTTTTATATTAGATTGAATATTAGCCATTTTTTTCCTTTTCAATTAACAAATAAAATAATAACATATTAAATTAAAAAATGATATATATAAAATATTAACTTATATTAATTTGATAAACTTAATAATTTTTTTTGAGGTAATTTATGAATACTGAATCAACAACCTTAACTTCCTTAATGCCAATTTTATTCATCGTTGTTATCGGTGTAGGTATTTTTTTATATTCAAAAAATAAAAAGAAAAAGAAAGAAGAAGAAAGTACTTTCGTTAATAAGAAGAAAGACACTAAAAATAATGAACCATGAATAATTACAAAAAGGTATTTACAAGATACCAAAGAAATTGGTAAAGAGATAATAGAAATATATGTGGCTAAAAGAAAAGATCCGCGTGATATTACCAACATGAATAAAGAGCAAAAATTAGATCATGACAAGAAAGCAAAAGAATTAAAACAATTAAAGAAAATAAATCCAACTGAATATAAAATTAAAATGGATGAAATTAAAAATGATAAGAAAATTAGTTTTCCAGAAGAATATATAATCTTATTTAAAACAAGAAATGCTAAAACAAAAGAATTAGATAAACCAAGAGCTATTCAATGTGAAGTAGTTTATAACAGAATTGCTAAAAATGATACAAGAAGAGAAGTGATTTCTACCTTAGCTAATTATGAAGAAGAAATGATTTGAATTTCTCCTCTTAAAGAAAAAGATGATATTGCATTAAAAAGACGTAATGATATTAATGAAAAAAATAAAATTAATAGAATAAAAAAAGATGAAAAAAAATCTAATTCTAAATTTTATCAAAACTTAAACAAAACAAAAGAAAAATTTAAAAATGTCAAATAAAGAATTTATTTTATCAAATACAAGAATTATTTTTTGCGGAACACCATTAATAGCTAGTAAAATTCTTCAAACATTATTAGATTTAAAAGCAAATGTCATTGCTTGTATTTCACAACCAGATAGAGAGTTAGATAGAAAGAAAAATATTATATTTTCTGAAACTAAAAAAATAACTATTGATAATAATATTAAACTTTTTCAACCTGAAAAGATATCAACTATTTATAATGAAATAAATGAATTAAAACCAGATTTAATTATCACATGTGCTTATGGTCAATTTATTACTGAAAATATTTTAAATATACCTAAAATAGGAGCTATAAATATACATACATCTCTACTTCCAGAATTAAGGGGTGGTGCTCCTATTCATCATGCTATCATTAAAAACAAAAGCAAAACCGGTGTTAGTTTAATGAAAATGATTAAAAAAATGGATGCTGGAGATATTTTATTTCAAAAAGAAGTTGAGATATCATCTGAAGATACTTATGATGATTTATATTTAAAACTTATGCAAACATCATCAGATATGATTAAAGATCATTTACATGATATTATTTCTGAAAATTATATCCCAATAGTCCAAAATGATAATAAAGTTACTTTTGCTCTTAATATTAAATTAGAAGAAACTTTTATAAATTTTGATAAGCCTTCGAAAGAAATATATAATTTAATAAGAGGATTATGTTCAAAGCCTTGTGCTAAAATTAATTTCAATAACTCAATAATAAAAATATGAGAATCAGAGATTTCAAACTTTGAATCAAATCTAAAACCTGGAACAATTTCAAATATTAATAAAACAGGAATTTATATAGCTACAAAAGATTATGATATTTGTTTTAAAAAAATTCAATTGCCATCTAAAAAACCAGCATTCATTTCAGATATTATTAATGGGAATATTTTCTTTAAAATTAATGATTATTTAAATTAAGGAGATTATCAATATGGATAAATCAAAAATTAGAAATTTTAGTATCATAGCCCATATTGATCATGGTAAATCTACATTAAGCGACAGAATAATTGAAATGACTAATACTCTTGAAAAAAGAGAAATGCAAAACCAAATACTAGATAGTATGGATATTGAAAGAGAAAGAGGCATTACTATTAAATTGAATGCCATTCAAATTAAATATACAGATAAAAAAAATGATGAATATACTTTTCATTTAATTGATACACCAGGACATGTTGATTTTACGTATGAGGTTTCAAGAAGTTTAGCAGCTTGTGAAGGTGCTTTATTAATTGTTGATGCTGCTCAAGGAATTGAAGCACAAACATTAAGTAATGTTTATTTAGCACTTGAAAATAATTTAGAAATAATTCCTATAATTAATAAGATTGATTTACCATCAGCTGATGTTGAAAGAGTAAAAAAAGAAGTAGAAGAAATAATAGGGTTGGATTGTTCTAATGCTCCTTGTATTTCAGCAAAAACAGGACTAAACGTTGATTTAGTTTTAAATGCAATCATTAATCAAATTCCTGCACCAAAAATTGCAGATGATTCATTACCACTTTCAGCATTAATTTTTGATTCATATTATGATGCTTATAAGGGAGTTGTTTGTTTTGTCAGAATAAGAGATGGAAAGATTTCTGTTGGAGATAAAATTAAACTTATTTCGAATGATGCAGAATTTACTGTTACTGAAGTAGGTGTTAGAACTCCTAAAATTATTAATAAGAAATTTCTTGAAGCTGGTGAAGTTGGCTGAATAGCAGCTTCAATTAGAAACATTAAAGAAATAGGTGTTGGCGATACTATTACACTAGCAAGCAATCCTACAAAGAATCCATTCCCAGGATATAAAAAAGTTTCACCAATGGTTTATTGTGGCTTTTATCCAATAGATACATCAAAATATGAACTTTTTAAAGAGATTATGTTGAAAATAAGTCTTAGCGATTCTTCATTATTATATGAATATGAAACTTCTCAAGCATTAGGTTTCGGTATTAGATGTGGATTTTTAGGTTTATTACATATGGATGTAATAAAAGAAAGAATTACCAGAGAATTTAATATTGAACTAATAGCATCAGCTCCATCTGTTTCTTATAAAATTATGAGAACAAATAACACAATTGAATATATTGATAATCCTTCTGATTTGCCTGAAAGAAATTTAATATCTAAAATAGAAGAACCAATTGTTAAATTAATTATTATTACTCCAGAAGAATATCTTGGAGGAATTATGGAATTATGCCAAGATTTTAGAGGATCTTATGAAGATTTAGAATATTTAGATAAGACTAGAAGAAGATTAATTTATTCAATGCCATTAGCCGAAATAATGCATAATTTTTTCGATAAAATTAAATCAGTGTCTAAAGGTTATGCAACTATGGACTATGAAATAACAGGTTACAAGTCTGAGAGATTAGTTAAGGTTGATATTTTATTGAATGGTGATAAAGTAGATGCTTTAAGTTTTATAACTCATGTTGATTTTGCACAAAAAAAATCAAAGCAAATTTGTTCTAAATTAAAAGATTTAATTCATAAGCATCAATTTGAAATCCCTATACAAGCTGTTATTGGCGGAAAAATTATTGCAAGAGAAACAATTAAAGCAATGAGAAAAAATGTACTTGCTAAATGTTACGGTGGTGATATAACCAGAAAGAAAAAATTATTAGAACAACAGAAAAAAGGGAAAGAAAAACTAAAAGCAATTGGTAGTGTTCATGTTGAACAAGATGTTTTTATAAAAATTCTTGAAAATTAATTTCTATGATGATTTATTAATGTTATTAATTTAATTAGAGGTACATATATGGCAAATGATAATAAAATACATTTTTGAGGCGTTGTAGGAAGTCTTTTTCTTGGTTTAGGTTTAGGTTTAATAGTTTATCTACTAACAAAAATATTTAACTTATCAGGATGAGTTTGATTTATTCCGTTCATTTTTTTACCACCGTTTATAGGTGCTATAATTTATGCGTTATCAAATGGAAAATAATATTAATATATAAAAATAAGAATAAATTAAATTTATTCTTATTTTTATATTGCTTTTAAAATTTAAAATGTTAAACTTTAAAAGTATTTCATATAATGACATAGATTGCTGATACACTAAAAGAAGTTGTCAAGTATCAGGTAACTAGTCAGAACAAAAAAAAGATAATCAATTCGGAGGCAATAAAATATGAATAATGAATTAAGAATAAAGATATTTTCATACGACCATCTATTATTAGATAGTTTTATAAAATCTCTACTTAAAATACTTGAAAAAGAGAATGCGAAAATAAAAGGTCCTATTCCTTTAAAAACAAGAAAAGAAATTTTTACAATTTTAAGATCTCCACATGTTAATAAATCAAGTAGAGAACAATTTGAAAGAAAAACTCATAAAAGATTAGTTATTATTGAAAATGCAAATCCAGCAATTATGAATTCTTTGAAAAAAATATTACCACCAATTGGTATTAAAGTTTCAATAAAATAATTTAAATTATATAAAATAAGGAAATATTATGAAAGCAATCTTAGGAACAAAAGTTGGTATGACTCACGTTTTTGCAAAAGACGGTAGATCAATACCAGTTACAATAATTCATATCGAACCTAATCAAGTATTAGAAGTAAGAACAAAAGAAAAAGATGGTTATGATGCTATCCAAGTTGGCTATATGTCAATTAGTGATAAAAATGTTACCAAAGCAAGAAAAGGTCATTTTGAAAAAAATCAATCTGATTCAAAAAGATTTATTAGAGAATTTAGAGATGTAATTGGTTATAAAACTGGTGATTTAATCAAAGCTGATTTATTTACTAATGGTGATATTGTTGATGCTCAGGCTTTTAGTAAAGGTCATGGTTTTACAGGTTCTATTAAAAGACATAATTTCGGAATTGGTCCAATGGGTCATGGTGCTGGTTATCCACATAGATACGTAGGTTCAATTTCTGGTGGTCGTGGTGGTAGCCAAGCTCAAAGAGTTTTTAAAGGTCAAAAAATGCCAGGTCATTATGGTCATGAAAAAACTACAGTTCATAATTTAACAATAGTTGATGTTCAATTAGAAAAAAATTTAATTTTAATAAAAGGTGCTGTTCCAGGTCCTAATAAAAGTTTAGTTAAATTAAGACAAACAACTAGACATTTAAATAAAAAGAATGTAATTGAATTAGTTAATTTAAATTCAAATACAAAAATTGAACCAAGTGTTGAAATTTCTGAAAATAAAGGGTAATAACAATGACTGATATTAAAATATACGATATTGATGGTAATAGTAAATCTAAATTTAAATTAGATAAAGAATTATTAGTTGATGTTCCTCATCAACAAGCAATATTCGATTGTGTTATAGCAGAAGATGCTGGTATGAGACAAGGAACACACTCAACTTTAACAAAAGGTGAAGTTAGAGGTGGTGGTAGAAAACCATGAAAACAAAAACATACAGGTAGAGCTAGAACTGGTTCTACAAGAAATCCACATTGAACTGGTGGTGGGGTTGTATTCGGACCTAAACCAAATAGAAACTATTTAAAAAAAGTTAATTCTAAAGTTAGAAAATTGGCTTTTAAATCAGTATTAACAATGAAAGCAAATGATAATTTTATTTTAGCTTTGGAAAATAATGCTAAATTAGAAAAACCATCTGTTAAAAAAATTATTAATTTTTTAGAAAAAACAAAAATTGACAATACTAAAAAAATTCTTTTTATAGTAAATAATGATGATAATAATATTAAGCTTTCTACAAATAACTTAAAAAATATTACAACAAAAAAATGAGATCAAGTTTCAGTAAAAGATGTTTTACATAATAATTTTTTGATTATTCAACAAGACTCATTCAATAATTTCAAGGAGATATTAATTTAATATGGATTTAACTAATATATTAATAGAACCTTTACATACTGAAAAAAGTTATCTACTAAGAAAAGGTTTTGAAAAATCAACATTGGTTTTTATTGTTAATAAAAAAGCAAATAAAAATGATGTAAGAAGAGCTTTTTTTAAAATTTATGGTGTTAATCCTGAAAAAATTAATACTCAAACTAAAAAACCTCAAAATACAAAAGTTGGAACAGCTCATCCAGGAAAAACAAAGAAAACAAAAATTGCTTTCATTATTCTTCCAAAAGGTGTAGATATTGCATTGACTCAAGATGAAATAGCTGAAACTCAAAAAAAATAAAAATTTAAAAAAAACGTAAAAATAGGAGGTATCTATGGCAATTAAAAAAATTGATACTAGAAGTAGTGGTAAACGTCAAACTATAATGATTGACTACAAAAAAGTATTAACAACTGATAGTCCTGAAAAAAATCTAACTAGAGCTATGCATGGCAAAGGTGGAAGAAATAATCAAGGGAAGATTACTGTTAGACATCAAGGTTCTGGTGTTAAAAGAAGATATAGAATTATTGACTTTAAAAGAAATAAGGATAATAAAATTGGTTTTATTAAAACTGTTGAATATGATCCAAATAGAACATCTTTCATTTCATTAGTTGTTTATGAAGATGGTGAAAAAAGATATATCATTGCACCAAAAAATATTAGTGTTGGTGATAAAATAATTTCAGGAACTGAAAACATTGATATTATCATTGGTAATGCAATGCCATTAGAAATTATTCCTGAAGGTACATTAGTTCATAATATTGAAATTTATCCAGGACATGGTGGTCAATTAGCTCGTTCAGCTGGTACTTCTGCTCAAATATTAGGGAATGATGATTCTGGTAAATTTGTTATTTGTAAATTAGCTTCAGGTGAAGTTAGAAAAATAAGAAAAGAATGTAGAGCTACTATTGGTCAAGTTTCTAATCAAGATCATAATTTAGTTAATATTGGAAAAGCCGGAAGAAACAGACATAAAGGTATTAGACCAACAGTTAGAGGTTCAGCTATGAATCCTAATGATCACCCACATGGTGGTGGTGAAGGTCGTCAACCTATTGGGATGGATGCACCAAGAACACCTTGAGGTAAAAGACATATGGGTGTTAAAACTAGAAACAAAAAGAAACAATCTTCGGCTTTAATCATTCGTCGTCGTAAGTAATAAGGAGAAAATATGTCAAGAAGTTCAAAAAAAGGATTTTTTATAGATGAACATTTATTGAAAAAAGTTAATACAATGAATGCTTCAGATAAAAAAAGACCAATTAAAACATGATCTAGAAGAAGTGCTATTGATATTTCATTCGTTGGTTTAACTTTTGAAGTTCATAATGGAAAAATTTTTACTAAAGTATTTGTTACAGAAGATATGATTGGGCATAAACTTGGAGAGTTCTCTCCAACTCGTAATTTTAAAAATCATACAGCAGCTAAGCGTTAAAAGGAGTTATTATGATAAACACAGTAATACAAAGAAACATCAGAATATCTCATCGTAAAGCGCAATTAGTTTGTGATTTAGTTAGAAATGCAAATGTTCAAGAAGCACTTATTATATTAAATAATACTAATAAAAAGTTTTCACCTATAGCTAAAAAATTATTAAATTCAGCTATAGCTAATGCAATTAATAATCATGCAATGGATTCTGAAAAATTATATATTTATTCAATTGTTGCAAATCAAGGGCCAACTATTAAAAGAACTATGCCAAGAGCAAGAGGTTCAGCTGATATGATCTTAAAAAGAACAACACATTTAGAAATAAAATTAAGTGATAATCCTAATGAAAGAAAAATTTTATTAGAAGCTAAAAAAGCTCAAGTTGCTGCAAGTAAAGTAGCTTCAAAAGATAAAGTTAAAGCAAATCGTGAAAAACAAATTCAATTCAGCAATATGTCAAGAACTGAAAGAAAAAACTTAAAAGGGAATTCAATTTAATATGGGTCAAAAAGTAAACGCAAACGGTCTTAGATATGGCGTTAATAAAGAATGACAATCTAGATGAAATTATCAAAATGATGAAATAACAGCTTTGTGATTAGTTGAAGATGATAAAATTAGAAAATTATTAATTTCAAAATATGCACCAGCTTTCATCAATAATATTGAAATCGAAAGACGAAAAATAGATGATATAAGTTTGTTTATTTATGCAACACAACCCGGTTTATTAATAGGTAATGGTGGTGCTGAAATTAAGAATGTTAAAGATCTTATTCAAACTATTGTTTCTAAAAAAACAAAAATTAAAATTGAAATTATTGCAATTTCAAACCCCAATGTTTATGCAAGAGTTATCGCAAGAGAAATTGCTAATAGTATTGAAAAAAGAATTTCTTTTAGAACTGCACAAAAATTAGCTATGAAAAAAGTTATGACTAGTGGAGCTCTTGGAATTAAGACACATGTATCTGGTAGATTAGGTGGTGTTGAGATGGCTAGAGCTGAAGGTTATTCAAAAGGTAATGTTCCTTTATCAACTTTTAGAGCTGATATTGATTATGCACTTGAAGAAGCTCATACAACTTATGGTATTATCGGTGTTAAAGTTTGAATTAATCGTGGAGTTATTTTCAAAAGAGGTCAAATATCTGAAGTTTGTAAAAGAACTGTATCACCATTTGATTCAAGAGGACCAAGAAAACCAAACTTTAATGCAAAAAATAAAACTGCAAATAGAGAATCAAACGCAGACAAAAATAAAAATTCGACAACTGAAAAAGTTACAAAATAATTTTTAGATAAATTAATGAATTAAAGAAGGAAGAATATTATGTTACAACCAAAAAGAACAAAATATCGAAAACCTCATAAAGTAAGTTATGAAGGTAAAGCAAAAGGTAATTCATACGTTGCTTTTGGTGAGTGAGGATTAATGGCAACTGATGGTGCTTGAATTGATTCTAGACAAATTGAAGCTGCTAGAATTGCTATTAGTAAAAGATTAGGTAAAACTGGAAAAATGTGAATTAGAATTTTTCCACATATGTCATTAACTAAAAAACCATTAGAAGTACGTATGGGTTCTGGTAAAGGTGCTCCTGATAAATGAGTAGCTGTTGTTAAAAATGGAACTGTTATGTTTGAAGTAAAAGGAATTCCAGAAGAGCTTGCAAGAAATGCATTAAGAGCTGCTGGAAATAAACTTTCTATTTCTTGAAAAATTGTTACAAAAGGGGATATTCCAAATGGCAAATAGTATTTGTAATGAACTTAGAAAAAAAACTGATTTTGAACTTATTGAAATTGTTAGAAAATTAAAATCTCAACTTTTAGAAGTTAGATTTAAAATAGCAAATGGTGATGATGAAAATTCTAATGTAAATCAAATTAAAAAAACAATCGCTAGATCTTTAACAATTTTAAATGAAAGAGAAGTTGCATTTGATTCTAGAACAGTTTTAGATTTTCAAAAAGATGATGAACAAAAAGTTTCTAGAAAAATATTTAGAGAAACTAAATCTAAAGTTCTTAAAAGTTCAAAAGTTAAAGTTGAAAAAGAAACTAAAGTAATTAAAAAACCAGCTGTTGAAAAAATAGCTAAAGTTGAAAAAGAAACTAAAGTAATTAAAAAACCAGCTGTTGAAAAAGAAACTAAAGTAACTAAAAAACCAACTGTTGAAAAAATAGCTAAAGTTGAAAAAGAAACTAAAAAACCAGCTGTTGAAAAAATAGCTAAAGTTGAAAAAGAAACTAAAGTAATT
>SAMEA5043647__coassemble_586_pt1 | contig 49642 bp, 89 predicted proteins | sample SAMEA5043647__metabat2_low_PE_002 | metagenome-assembled genome bin SAMEA5043647 (sample SAMEA5043647) | Gadus morhua | reverse complement strand
GAAACTAAAGTAATTAAAAAACCAGCTGTTGAAAAAATAGCTAAAGTTGAAAAAGTAACTAAAAAACCAGCTGTTGAAAAAATAGCTAAAGTTGAAAAAGCAACTAAAGTAACTAAAAAACCAGCTGTTGAAAAAATAGCTAAAGTTGAAAAAGCAACTAAAGAAACAATTGTTGAAAAAGTAGCTAAGAAAATTAATAAAGCTAAAAATAAAGGAATTTAATCAATGAATAATATTAAAGAAACCGAAAGAAATCAAAGAAAAACTTTTGCTGGTATTGTTGTTAGTGATAAAATGCAAAAAACAATTGTTGTTAGTGTTGAAAGAAAACAAAAACACCCTTTATATAAAAAGTTAGTTATTTTTCATAAAAAATATCATGTACATGATGAAAAAGAAGAAGCTAAAGTTAACGATAAAGTAGAAATAATCGAAACAAGACCTCTTTCTAAGACAAAAAATTATCGATTAAATAAAGTATTAGAAAAAGCAAAATAATTGCTTAATAATTACAAAGGAGAAATAATATGGTTCAACATATGACAAGACTAAAAGTAGCAGATAATTCTGGTGCTAAAGAAGTTGGAATTATTAAAGTTTTAGGTGGTTCTAAAAGAAGATATGCTTTTATCGGTGATACTATTGTTGTTTCTGTTAAAAAATGCGCACCTAATTCAAATGTTGTAAAAGGTCAAATTTTTAAAGCAGTTTTAGTAAGAAGTAAAAAAGGCGTTAAGAGAAATAATGGAGCAGTTTTAAAATTTGATGAAAATGCTTGTGTTTTGATCAAGGAAGATAAAAACCCAAGAGGAACACGTATTTTTGGACCAGTTGCTCGTGAATTAAGAGATAGAGGATACAATAAAATTGTTTCCCTAGCTCCAGAAGTTTTATAGAAAGATTATAATAATATGAATAGAATTTTAAAGGGCGATAAAGTTAGAGTTATTTCAGGTAAACATAAAAATGCTGAAGGTGTTGTTTTAACTGTTTTTCCAAAAGAACAAACAGCTATTGTTGAAAATGTAAATAAAGTTAAAATGCATAAAAAAGCAGGTCCTAATCAAGAAGAATCTGGAATTATTCAAAAAGACGCTCCAATTAGACTTTGTAAATTAGCACTAATAGATCCAAAATCAAAAAAATCATCAATAACAAAAGTTAAATTTGAAATTGATAAAAATGGTAACAAAAGCAGAATAGCAAAAACTAGTGGCCATAATTTCACAGTAAAAACTAAGTAATAGGGACATATATGAATAATATTAAAATAAAATATAAAAAAGAAATAGCACCTGCACTGCAAAAAGAATTTAATTTATCTTCTGTTATGGAAATTCCTAAATTAGAAAAAATTATTATTAACTCAGGTGTTGGTGAAGCTGCTCAAGATGCTAAGAATATTGAATTAGCTTCAAAAGAACTTGAATTAATTTCTGGCCAAAAGCCTTTAATTACAAAATCAAAGAAATCAATAGCTACATACAAACTAAGACAAGGCCAAGCAATTGGTGTCAAAGTTACATTAAGAGATGAAAAAATGTGAAACTTTGTTGACTTATTATTTAATATAGCTTTACCAAGAGTTCGTGATTTTAGAGGAATTCCTATTACTTCTTTTGATGGTAGAGGGAATTATACTATGGGTATTAAAGAGCAAATCATATTCCCGCAAATTAATTATGATGATATTAAATCAATTAGAGGTTTTGATGTAACGTTTGTAACATCAACTAATGATGATTTACAAGCTGAAAGTCTTCTAAGAAAACTTGGTGCACCATTTAAGAAAAGAAAAGAAAGTTAATTTATGGCTAAAAAATCATTAATTGAAAAACAAAAAAGAGGAAGTAAATTCCAAGTTAGAAATTATACAAGATGTGCTAGATGCGGAAGAACACATGCTGTTATGAGAAAATTTGGTCTTTGCCGTTTATGCTTTAGAGATTTAGCATATAAAGGCGCTATCCCAGGTATTAAGAAAGCTTCTTGATAAGAAGCTATAGGAGAAATTTAAAATGCATGATCCAATATCAGAATTATTAACTAAAATAAGAAATGCTAAAAAAGCACACAAAAAAATAGTAACTATACCAACTTCAAAACCTAAAATAGCTATTTTACAAGTTTTAAAAGACGAAGGTTTTATTACTGATTTTATTATTGAAGAAGATAAACAAACAAACAAATCTTTTGTTAATATTAGCTTAAAATATAAAGATAAAACTTCAGCAATTCATGGTTTGAGACAAATATCGAAACCAGGATTGAGAATATATTCAGAAACTACTAAACTACCAAAAGTATTGAATGGCTTAGGAATAGCTTTAATATCAACTTCTAATGGTATTATGACTGATAAACAAGCTAGAAAGGAAAACATGGGCGGTGAAGTTATCGCTTATGTTTGATAATAAGGTAATTATATATGTCAAGAATAGGTAATAGAGTTTTAACAATTCCAAATAACGTTGAAGTAAATATTGAAAAAGATTTAATCAACATTAGCGGACCTAATGGTAAATTAGTTGTTAATTATCCAAAAAGTGTTATTGAATTATCAAAAGAAAATAATTCAATAACTATTAAAAGAAAAAATGAACTTAAACAATCAAAAATGTTCCACGGAACAGTTAATGCTAATTTAAATAATGCAATAATAGGTGTTTCTATTGGTTTTAAAAAAGAATTAGTTCTTAAAGGTGTTGGTTATAAAGCTAAAGTTGAAAATGATAAATTAACTTTAACATTAGGTTTTTCTCACCCTGTAATATTAGATATCCCAAAAGATATTAAAATTGAAACCCCAACTCCAACAGAAATTATTATTACTAGTAATTCTAAGGAGAACTTAGGTCAATTTGCTGCAATTATAAGAGCATATAGAAAACCTGAACCTTATAAAGGTAAAGGTGTTTTATATAAAGGCGAACAAATTATTAGAAAAGCTGGAAAAACAGCTGATAAATAGTATCAAGGAAAAAAAATATGAAACAAACAAATATTGATCGTAATAAGCAAAGATTATTAAGACAAAAAAGAACTCTTAATAGAATTAAAAAAATTGATAACCCAAAACTTCGTTTATTAGTTACTAAAACTAATGCTCATATTTTTGTTCAATTAATTGATACAGAAAAAGGAATAACAATTACTTCTAGTTCTTCAGTTTCTTTAAAATTGAAGAATGGCAATAAAGAAAATTGTAAAAAAGTTGGTGCTGATATTGCTAAAAAAGCTTTAAAAGCAAAAGTAACAGAAGTTTCTTTTGATAGAGGCGGATCACTTTATCATGGTAGAATAGCTGCTTTAGCAGATGCTGCAAGAGAAAATGGATTGAAATTTTAAGGTATATGATGAATGAAATAATTGAAAAAAAAGAAATTAAACTTGATGATATTAATTTAAATGAAAAAAATATTGAAAAAAATGATGATTCTAAAATAATAGATAAATCAGATTCTAAAAAATTTGTTAAATCTACTAAAAAACCTTCTTTTAATAAAAAACAATCTTTAACACCTCCAGGTTTTGAAGAAAAAGTTGTTCAAGTTAAAAGAATTTCAAAAACAACAAAAGGTGGTAGATCAATGAGATTTAGCGTACTTGTTGTTATTGGAAATAAAAAAGGACAAATTGGTTTTGGAATGGGTAAATCAATTGAAGTTCCAGATGCAATTCAAAAAGCAATTAAAAATGCTGCATCAAATATTTTTGATGTTAAAATTACTAAAAATGGAACACTTTTCCATGAAAATATTGGTAAACATGGTGCAGGTAAAGTTTTAATAAAACCAGCACCAAGAGGTACTGGAATTATTGCTGGTGGAGCTGTTAGAGCTGTTGTTGAGTTAGCAGGATATCATGATATTTATACTAAATCACAAGGTTCAAATACACCAATCAATGTTATTAGAGCAACAATAAATGGATTAACAAGTCAGTTAACACCAAGTGATGTTCAAAAACTAAGAAGTAAATAATTTTTTAAAAAAAAGAGGGAACTTATGGAATTACATAATTTAAGCTATACTCCAAATTCAAGAAATCACAAACCTAAAAGAGTAGGTAGAGGTCATGGATCTGGAATGGGAAAAACTTCTGGTAGAGGTCAAGATGGTCAAAAAGCTCGTAAATCTGGTCATGTTAGATTAGGTTTTGAAGGTGGGCAAACACCTTTATATAGAAGATTACCAAAAGTTGGTTTCAATAATTATAATTTCAGAAATAATTATAATGTTATTAATATCAAAGATCTTAATAAATTAAAAATTACTGATATTGATTATGATTCGCTATTAAAAATTAGAATGATTAGTGATAATCATTATCCTATTAAATTAATTGGTAACGCTACTATCGAAAAAAAGTTTGTTGTAAAAATTCAAAAGATTTCAAAACAAGCTGAAGAAGCGATTAAAAAAGCCGGCGGAAAAATTAATATCATATAATTTTAATTAGTTATTCATCGGGATTAAAATGATTGAAAATAAACAATTTACAGGAAATAATAATATTAAAGTAATCAAGGGACTTCTTAAAAATAAGAATGCCCTTATTTCTATATTTATTACTCTTATTATTTTATGTGTTTTTGTTTTTATTGCAAATACAACTTTACCTTTTATTACAGTTTCAGAAAATGGAATAACTGGTAATAGTTTTCTTGAAATGATTAGTTTATTAGGTGGGGGGGGACTTGGTTCAGCTTCTCTTTTTGCTATTGGTATATCACCATATATAACTTCTCAAATTATTTTTCAAATATTGTCATCTGAATTAGTTCCACCAATTTATAGAATGATTAAGCATGATGGTGAAAGAGGAAGAAAAAGAGTTGAATCTTGAACTAGAATATTTACATTACCATTAGCCTATTTACAATCTTTTTCAATTCTTCAATTTGCATTATCAAGTGGAATATTTCAGTTCTCTGGACCAAATGGTGAAACTGAATTAACACCATTCTTTACTTTCTTTTATTTAACAGTTATGACTGCTGGAACTTTTATTGCAATTTTTTTAGGAGATTTAATAACTAAAAGAGGTGTTGGTAATGGGATTAGTTTAATAATTCTTTCAGGTATTCTTTCATCATTTATTAATGGTTTTATTTCGACTTTTCAAAGTATTTCACTTGAATTAGGTCAAGGTAAAATTGATAGCATTATTGCTTTTATTGTTTATATTTTATTTTATATGTTGTTATTAAGCGCTGTAGTTTTTATAACAGGTTCAACTAGAAAGATCCCAATTCAACAAACAGGAGAAGGATTAATTACTAATTTAACAGAGTTACCATATTTACCAATAAAATTAACAAGTGCGGGTGTTATTCCTGTTATTTTTGCTTCAGCATTATTAACAATTCCAAGTACTATTACTAGTATTATTAATGATGTTAGTAATCCATTTAGTATCTTTGTTTCAAATTATTTAGAATTAACAACACCAGTAGGGTTAGTCATCTATATTATCTTAATTATTTTATTCACTTTCTTTTATTCATACATTCAATTGAATCCCGGAAAGATAAGTGAACAATTTAAGAAATCTGGAAAATATATTCCAGGTATTCAAGTTGGAAAACCTACTGATGCTTATATTACTAAAATTCTTTTTAGAATTAATTGAATAGGTAGCCCATTTTTAGCTTTTATTTCAGCACTTCCATATGCAGCTAGTATGATTACTAATGATGTTATAAGTTCAAATTCTGCTCTTGGTGGAACAGCTATTATTATTATTGTTTCTATAACACTTGAATTTTGAGATTCAATTAAAGCAACAGCAACAACATCTTCATATGTATCAAAAAGAAGAACAATACAACAAGAAACAAAAACAGTTAATGCAATTGAGGACTCATTATGATAAAAAATAAAAAAATAAAAATACTTTTCTTAGGACCACCAGGTTCTGGAAAAGGAACAATTGCTGATTTAGTTAGTGAAAAATTAAAATATGTAACAATATCAACTGGTGATTTATTTAGAAAAACTAAAGATCAAACAGATCCATTATCAATTGAAATTCAAAAAATAATGAATTCAGGTATTTTAATTAGTGATGAAATTACTAATAAATTAGCTGAAAAAGCAATTAAAGAAACAATAGAAAATGATGTTGGATTAATTCTTGATGGATATCCTAGAACAGTTAATCAAGCTGAATACTTAAAAAACATTATTAATGTTGATTTAGTGGTATCATTTATAATTGATAACTCAGTTTTAATCAAACGTATTGTTGGTAGACAAAATTGTCTTAAATGTAAAAAATCTTTCAATAAATTTTTCATGCCAACAATTAAAGAAGATATTTGTGATTATTGTCAATCTTCTTTATCATCAAGACTTGATGATAAAGAAGATGTTGTTGCTGCTAGAATAAGTGAATATAACAAAAATACAGCACCTTTATTAGAATATTATGAAAAAGTAATTTTCGAAATTAATGCTGAAAATTCTGTTCATAGTATTGTTAAAGAAATTTTGGAAAAAATCAATGAATTTAATTAAATCGAAAAAAGATATTGAATTAATTAAAAAAGCTTGTGATATTTGAAAATTAGTTAGAGAAGCTATTACTGCAAATGTTAAAATTGGAATAAGTCTAAATGAATTAGACTTAATTGCTAAAAAAACAATTGAAGAAAATAATGGAACATCTGCTTTTTATAAATATTTAAATTTTCCAAAAAATATTTGCATTTCTGTTAATGATTGTTTAATCCACGGGGTACCTAATGATTACTGTTTAAAAGACGGTGATATGGTTACTTTTGATGTTGGTGTTAAATATGAAAATCATTTTTGTGATGCTGCTTTTACTATTATTATTGGTAATGCATCTGCTGAAACAAAAAGAATTAATGAGATTTGTTATAACAGCTTAATGAAAGCAATTGAAATAATAAAACCTGGAATATTAACTAGTGATATCGCTAGTGTTGTTCAGGATTATACCGAAGCTAATGGTTATGAATTAATTAGGAATTTTACTGGTCATGGATGTGGTAATAAAATCCATGAGGACCCGATCATTCCTAATTACCGATCATCTTTTTTCAAAAAAGAAAAATTGCTTAGCGGAATGGTAATTTGTATCGAACCAATGACTATGACAAAGTCAAACAAATATTATATCGACCCAAAAGATAATTGATCAGTTATGTCATTAAATAAAAAAATAACATGTCATTGAGAACATATGATTTTAGTTACTGACACTGGTTATGAAATCTTAACAAAATAAATATTAGGAGCATTATGAAAGAAGAAAAGATATCTCTAAAAGGAAAAGTTATAAATGTTTTTTCAGCTAATGATTTCAAAGTAGAATTAATTGATAATAAACAAATTATTTCAGCTCATGTTTCAGGAAAAATGAAAGTGAACAAAATAATGATTCTTCCTGGTGATATTGTTGATATCGAGATAAGTCCATATGACTTAACTAAAGGTAGAATAACATTCAGACATAATAGTGCAAATGCTATTAATACATATAAAAAAAGAGGTAAATAATGAAAGTTAGAGCATCTGTAAAGAAAATATGCAATGATTGCAAAATTATTAAAAGAGAAAATGTTGTTCGTGTAATTTGTAAAAACCCAAAACACAAACAAAGACAAGGATAGGAGTTTTATGCCACGTATACTAGGTGTAGATATTCCAAACGATAAACGTATTGTTATTTCATTAACATATATTTATGGTATTGGAAAAAAAACAGCTTCAAAGATTTTAAAAGAAGCTAATATTGATGAAAATATAAAATCAAAAAATTTAACAGAAGAAAATATAGCTAATATTAGAAAAACAGCTTCAGCATATCAAATCGAAGGTGATTTGAGAAGAGAAGTTGCAATGAATATTAAACTTGCTATGGAAATTGGAAGTTATCAAGGACTTAGACACAGAAAAGGTTTACCTGTTAGAGGTCAGAGAACTAAAACAAATGCCAGAACAAGAAAAGGTCCTAGAAAAACTGTTGCTAACAAAAAAATGGAAAGTAGATAGGATTTAAAATGGCTAAAAAGAAAAAACTGACTAATCCAGAAGGGATTGCTCATATTCATGCGACAAGAAATAATACAATTATTTCAATCACAGATTTACAAGGAAACGTAATTTCTTGAGCTTCATCAGGTTCAAGTGGTTATAAAGGTTCTAAGAAAAAAACTCCATATTCAGCTGGTATAGCTGCTGCTAATGCTGCTAGAACTTCTAAAGATTTAGGTCTTAAGATTGTAACAGTTAATGTTAATGGAATTGGTTCAGGTAGTGAAACTGCTATTAGAAGTATTGAATCAGCTGGGATCTCAATTAAAGCAATTAGAGATGTAACACCTGTTCCACATAATGGTTGTAGACCACCAAAAAAACCAATATAGGAGATTTTAAATATATGAAACAATTTATAAAATATGATCTAGAACCAGAAATTAAAGCTGAGAATGATTATAAAATTAATGTAGAAATATCTCCATTAGAACTTGGTATGGGAACAACTATTGGAAATGCTTTAAGAAGAATTTGTTTAAGTTCAATTCCAGGAGTTGCACCATTTGCTATTAGAATAGAAGGTGTTAGTCATGAGTTTACATCTATCAAAGGTGTTTATGAAGATGTTACTGAAATAATTCTAAATATTAAAAAATTAGTATTAGAAATAGATGAAGAAATTTTCCCTCATTATGAATTAATGGATACTCCATTAGAAAAATGACCTCTTTTAAAAATAAATAAAAACACAAAAGGAATTATTACTGCTGAAGATATAGTTTGTCCAATGGGTTTTAAAATTATTAATGAAAAACTAAAAATTTGTGAATTAAGTGAAGATATCAAATTTGATATGGAAATTTATGCAACAAGTGGTAGAGGTTATACTTCTTTCAATGAAAACAAAGAAGGTATCAATGTTATTGGTATTATTTCTGTTGATTCAAATTTTAATCCAGTATTAACTTTTAATTATCGTGTTGAAGAAGAAAAAAATTCTAAATCAGGTTTAAATGATAAATTAATAATTGATTTAGCAACTAATGGATCAATTTTAGCTTCTGATGCTTTATCATTAGGTTCAAAAATTTTAATAGAACATTTAAATCCTATTATGTTTATCAATGATAAAATTCAAGAAGAAATTATTTTCAAAAATGAAAGAGAAGAAAAAAGAAAATCTACTTTATCTGTATTAATAGAAGAATTAGATTTACCAGTAAGAGCATATAATGCACTTAAACATCTTCAAATTCACACAATTCAAGAATTAACTGAAAAAACACTAAAAGAAATTCAAGAAATTCGTAATCTTGGTAATAAATCAATTAATGATATAATAGAATCATTAAATAAATATGGTTTAAAATTAAAAAAAGAATAAATTATAAAAGGAGCTCACTAAAATGTCTTTTCAAAATAAAAAAGGTAAAACAAGTGCTAGAAATAAAATGATCATTCGTCAACAAGTTTCAGATGTTTTAGCTAATAATAAAATTATTACAACACATACAAAAGCAAAAGAAACTCAAAGACACGTTGATAAAATTATTTCTTTGACAAAAAAGAAAAATACTTTAGCTGCTAAAAGAGCTGCAGCTAGTATCTTACTAACAACATCTAAACTAGATTCAAGTGCTATTTTAAATCGTTTATTTACAGAATTAGCTGATAAATATAAAGATAGAAATGGCGGTTATACTCGTGTTCTTAAACTTGGTTCAAGAAGCGGTGATAATGCTGAAGAAGCTATCTTAGAGTTAGTATAAAAACAAAAAAAAATAAAAATTGATATGTGTAATTTTGTATTTGCAAAATTATCACGAACATGCTTAGGAGAATAAAATGGCAGTATCATCAGAAAATAAAAAAGATTTAATTAAAAAATTCGGTGCAGATGTTAATGATAGCGGTAAAACAGAAGTTCAAGTAGCTATTTTAACAGCTGAAATCGTTTCATTAACTGAACATATGAAAATAAATAAGAAAGATACAATTGGTAAAAGAGGACTTCACCAAAAAGTATCTAAAAGAAAATCACTTTTAACTTATTTAAAAAATAATGATATTGAAAGATATCGTAAAATTATTAAAGACTTAAATTTAAGAGGATAATAAATAAAAAAAAGAAGGTTTTAAAACCTTCTTTTTTTTATTTATTTTGAATTTATTATTTTTCTAAAACATTTCTGTCTTTATAATAACCACATTCTTTACAAACTCTATGTGGTTGAATACTTTCACCACAATTCTTACAAGCAACAACTGTTGGTAAATCTAAGTGATCATGACTTCTTCTCATCCCTTTTCTTGATTTAGAGACTCGTCTTTTAGGTACTGCCATTACATTGTCCTTTTCTAAAATATCAATAATTAATATATAAATTTTACACTATTATTATAATAATAACAATATATAATATTGAAATCTTATATTATTATTTCATAACAACAATATTATAATATATTTATTGTAGAGATATTAGGAGTTTTTATAAATATGCCAAAATTAATAATCATTTGTGGTGGTTCAGGTTCAGGAAAAACAACTTTTGCTAAAAAACTATTTAATCATTTATCAAAAACATCAAAACCACTTCTTTTGTCACAAGATACATATTATTTAGATAAAGAATTAATACCAAAAACAAAATTAAATAATCTCAACTTTGATCATCCAATGTCTTTTGATTGAGAATGAATAAAAAGTGATATTGATAAATTATTAAAAAATGAACCAATAACAATTAATGAATATGATTATGAAAACAATGCTCTTATTCACAGTAATGAGAAAACCAAAGAAATAGATTATATTATCTTTGAAGGTTTATTATCATTATACGACCATGAAATTAATTCAAAATCAATTTTAAATATTTTTATTGATGAAAAATCTGATGAATGTTTAATTAGAAGAATTAAAAGAGATATAAAAGAAAGAGGTAGAGAGTTAGATTCAATTTTAGAACAATGAAGAGATTCTGTTGCAGAAATGTATCATGTGTATGTAAAAAATTTAAAGTATAAAGCTGATATAATTTGCCCTCATATAAATTCTAAAAATTTTGTAAACTTTATTGAAAATGTTTTAGAGAAATAAGATGAGAACTTTTAGAAAAACAATTATTACAAACCATGCAATCTATCGAATAAAAGAAAGATTAAAACCATTTTTCAATATCGATTCCGAAATTCTTTTATTAGCTAAGGCAAGAGAATTATTATGTAATTCATTCTTTGTTTGTTATTCAAATAACAATGAAATTTATCGTTATAATTTAGAAAATAAAAATTGATTAAAGTTTGTTTATAATCCAAATAGCGATATTTTAGTAACAGTAGTAGAGGTTTGTAATGAGTAATAACGATATGATTGATAGAATCAATGACATTATAGATTCAATGAGACCATTTATTAATCAAGACGGTGGTGATCTTGAATTTGTTAAATATGAAAATAAAGTTATTCATATAAAACTACTAGGTTCATGTATTGGATGCAACCTTGTTGATGTTACTTATGTTGATGGATTATTATCAATAATTCAAGATGAAATTCCTGAGATAGAAAATATCGAAATTGTTGAATAATATACCTTTATTTTATGTTATAATTTGTTAAGTTAAATAACTTATAAAAACCATGTTTTTATAAGTTATTTTATTTTAATGAATTACTTGAATAATTTTTGATTATTCTTTATAGGATATAAATGAATATAGTAAGTATTATTAATAATAAAAAAAATAAAATTGAATTATCTGAAATTGAAATAAATTATTTCATTAAAGAATTTACTATTAATAAAACTATTCCTGATTATCAAGCAGCAGCTTTATTGATGGCTTTTAATATCAATGGTTTAACTGATGATGAAATATTTTTTTTAACTAAATATATGATTGAATATTCAAATAAATTAGAATTCAAAAAAACAAATTTAATAATTGATAAACACTCATCTGGTGGTGTTGGTGATAAAGTATCATTAATTATTACACCAATTCTAAGATCATTAGGTTTTTCTATTGCTAAACTTTCAGGAAGAGGTTTAGGATTAACTGGTGGAACAATTGATAAATTAGATTCAATAAAAGCTAACACTTTTTATAAAAATAATAATGATATTATGAAACAATTTAATGAAAATCAAATCATTTTTTTACAACAAACAGATGACATTGTTCCAGCTGATAAAATAATTTATGCTCTTAGAGATGTAACTGGAACTGTTGATACAGATGGTTTGATTATTTCTTCTATTCTTTCTAAAAAATTTATCATTAATTCTGATTATATTTTCTTAGATATAAAAATAGGTGATGGAGCTTTAATAAAAACTAAAGAGCATGGCAATATTATTGCTAACAAAATGCAAATAGTTGCAAAGAAATTTAATCGTAATTTAAAAATTAAATTAACTGATATGAATAAACCACTTGGAAGAGCTATTGGAAATAAACTTGAAATTATTGAAACGATTGAATTTTTGAAAAATAAAAACGTTGCTATTGATTTAAAAGATAATATTTATGAATTTATAATTTCAGTATTATTAGAAACTAAAATAACATCTTCAAAAGAAGAAGCTATTAAAATGATTGATAATGTTCTTAATGACAATTCTGCTTATTTGGAATTTACTAAGTGAATCAATTCTATTAGTGAAGTTAATGTAGATAAAATAATTGATGATTATAATCCTAAAAATAGTATTGAGATCAAATCTTCTAAGTCAGGAACCATAGATTACAATGATATTGAAAAAATAGCCCTTGTTAATTTAGAATTAGGTGCTGGTAGAAAAAATAAAGATTCTAAAATAGATTTTGATGCAGGGATTTATTTAAACAAAAAATCAGGTAATAAAGTTGAAAAAAACGATATTATAGCAACATTGTATAGTGACAAAATAATAAGTGAAAATTTAATAGAAATATTTAATAATTCATATGAAATTAAATAAATAAGGACAATCATGAAAAAAACAAACAAACTAACATCAAAATTTAAATCTAATAAAAAAGATATTAAGAATGATGTAGATATATTTTCTAATACAATAACTTCTCTTGAAAATAATATAACATTTCTTGACGATAATGGACCCTCTCTTGATGTGAATATTACTACTGTTCTTGATGATAATATTATAGATTCTCTTGATGAAAATACAACTATGATATCTAATACAATCGCTTTAGATGAAAAAGAATTTCTTAATTTAAAGAATGATAACGATTTATTAATTGATAGTTTTATTGAAAATATAAATAATAAAAAACCAATTATTGACATTGAAGAAGATTTTGAAAATGAAAATGATTTTTCTCTTGATTCGCAAAATGATAGTGATGATGAGGATGATGAAAAAGATGACGATGATGATTCAGTTGATTTTGAAGAATTAGATATTAATAGTGAAAATAGTGAATTAGATTTATCTATTTTAGACGATGATGAAGAAGATGAAGTTATTGAAGAAACTGTCGAATTTGAAGATGAAAAATCAAAAATCAAATCAAAAAATAAATTAAAAAGAGATAAATTTATTAAAGAATTTAAACAATCTGATTTAAGTGCAACAAGATCAATTGAAGATGATAATGATTTTAGATCTTTAGCTTTAGGTGTTTCTGAGATGGGTCTAGATACTTCTAAAAATAAGAATCTTGTTTATGATGTTGTTATTAGATTGATAAAAGAATCTGAAAATGCTAAAAAACCAATGCTAAATGTTATTGAAAAGGTTAAAATAGATAGAAATTTAGCTAAATTTAAATTAAGTAAAAAAGAATATGAATCTATTTATAAGCTCTTTGAAAGTCTTGATATTAAAATTTCAACAGATAAAAAAGCAGCACAAAAAAGTGATCATTTAGAAGATTATGATGTTGATGATTTAACATCAAATTACGGCGCTGATAAATCTGGTGATGCTATAAAAATATTTTTAAGTAATTTAGGTTCATCTAAAATTCTAAAAAAAGAACAAGAAGCAAAAGTTTCTCAAATGTTAAAATCTGATAATCTTGAAGAAAGACAAATAGCTAATAATCAATTAATTCACTCTAATTTAAGATTAGTTACTTCAATAGCAAAAAAATACCTAGGTAAAGGTCTTGATATTGATGATTTAATTCAAGAAGGTTCTTTAGGTTTATCAAAAGCAATTGAAAAATTTGAACCTGAAAAAGGTAATAAATTTTCAACATATGCTACTTGATGAATTAGACAATCAATAACAAGAGCAATTGCTGATCAAGCTAGAACGATTAGAGTTCCAGTTCATATGGTGGAAACTATTAACAAAACAACAAAATCTGAAAGAATTTTGTTACAAGAATTAGGCAGAGAACCAACTGTTGAAGAAATTGCTGAATACATGGATAAAAATTCTGTAGGAAAAAATCAACATTTCACTGCAAAAAAAATAGCTGAAATAAAAAAATTAAATAATGAACCAGTTTCACTTGATAAACCAGTTGGTAGTGATGAAGAATCTAAATTCTCTGACTTTATTTCTGATACAGAAATTTTAACTCCAGATAAACATACTGAAAAAATGTTCTTAAATGAAGAAATAAATGAAATGTTTAAGAAATATTTAACTGAAAAAGAAGAAGAAATAATTAGAGCTAGATATGCTTTACCACCATATAATCAAGCTATGACGCTTGAAGATGTAGGTAAAAAATTTGATTTTACAAGAGAAAGAGCAAGACAAGTTGAATCAAAAGCTTTGAGAAAACTAAAACATCCTTCTAAAATTTCTAAATTATCAAAATACATGCCACATAATAATGATTAATGAATAAAAGAATAGACTATCTTTCTAATTTTATTAAAAAAGCTAATTATGTAATAGATATTGGCTGTGATCATGGATATTTATCAGTTTTATTACTTAAAAAAGAAATAGCTAATCATGTTATTAATATTGATATTAATAAAAAACCATTAGATTCAGCCATTAGTAATTTAACTAAAAATAATTTATTAGATAAAACAACAAATATTATTAATGATGGATTAAAAAACATTAACTTTGATTTTGTTATAGACTATTGTTTTATTTCAGGACTTGGTTCAAAAACAATCATTAATATTATTGAAAATAATGAAAATATTATTGAAAATTTCATTCTCCAAACTAATACTAATTCACTAGATTTGAGAAAGTATTTATTAAAAAATAATTTTGAAATTATTAGTGAAGATAAAATAGTTGATAATAATATTTGATATGAAGTTATTCTTGCTAAAAAAACAAATAAAAATTTTCTTGATTGTTTTAGTATTTCAGAAATATATTTTGGAAAAATTGAACATCACTTAAGTTTAGATAATTTTAAAAAATTTATTAATTTTAAATATGAGAAAAATTATAAAAAACAATCTGATAAAATTTCTTTTAAATTAAAAGAAGAGTTAAAAATTATTGAGAAAGTATACAATGAATATTCAAAAGATAATTAATTTACTAAATCATAAATATCCAATTGAGACTCAAGAAGATTTTGATCAATGCGGTTTATTTTTAGAACATAATAACAATATTGATAAAGTGTTAGTTTGCTTAGATATCAGTATTGATATAGTTAATTTTTCAATAAAAAATAATATTAATTTACTAATTTCTCATCATCCTATTTTTTTAGATAATGAAAAGTATCCATTAAATGAATATAATCAAAAGATAATTGATCTTCTTAAAAAAAATTCAATAGCAATCTTATTCTTGCATACATGTTTTGATAAATCTGATGAAGGTATGAATTATATTTTAAGCAAAAAAATAGGTTTAGAAAAAATACAAAGATTAGGAAATAGTGAATATTTGTTTAAAGGGGAATTAAATAATAAAATACCATTAGATGCGTTTTTATTAACATTACCAGAAATTTTAAATATTAATTATGCAAATTATCATAAATATTTTGAAAAAAAAATAATTAAAACAATAGCAATTTGTGGTGGTAGTGGTTCTAGTTTTATGAATGAAACTAAGGATAAAGTAGATTTATATATTACATGCGATATGAAATATCATAATTGATTAGATTCTTTTAATAGTAATATTTGCATCTTAGAATTAAATCACAATATTGAAAATATTTTTATTAATAAAATAAAAGAAGATTTAAAAAAATTTAATGATTTAAAAGTTTTAACATTTATATCAGAAATAGATATTGTAAGAAAAAGTTTATAAAAACTATGTTTTTATAAACTTTTTATTTATTACATTAGAAACAGTTTTAGCTTCTGAAAAACAAATAGTTAAATTAAAACCACCAGTTAAAACCCCTGTTGATAAAACTTCACCAATAGCAAATAAACCAGGAATTTTTTTTGATTCAAATGTTTTAGTATCAAAGTTCTTAATATTTGTTCCTCCACCAGTTGAAATAGAATCAAGAAAACCTCTTGTTTCTAAAATATCTAATTTATTGTTTAAAACAAAATCTTTAAGTTTTAAATATTCACTTTTTTGAAGATTAGCTATTTGTTTTTCTGGATCTAAGTTGAGTTCATCTAGAATATAATTTTTTAATTTTTTAGTTAAATTAGGAAAAATATTATTTAATTTATCTTTTTTATTTAAAAAGTTTGTTTCAAATTCTTCATTTGACATTAAAGAGAAAATAAAATCATAATTATTATTAATATCAAAATAGTGTGAAACCCTTCTAATTAAAGGTCCACCCAATCCTACATGAGTAATCATTAAATCATGAGTTTCTGATTTAATTAATTTATTATTAAGTTTTACTGTCATAACTGAGTTTTTTAAAGACGTTCCACTTAAATTTTTAAATTGATTATTTTTCAAGATAAAAGAACTTCCAATTGGATAAGTATTTAATAATTCATGATCTAAATCTTTTAATAAATAATAACCATCACCAGTAGCACCAGTATTTCTATGACTTAATCCACCTGTTGAAATAAGAACATTTTTTGCTACATATTTTTGATTATTTGTTGATATATAGAATAAGTCATTTTTATGTTGAATATTTTTGACAACTTCTTCAAATTTTATTTCAGCAATTTCTTTTATTTTATTAATGATAATTTCTCTAAAATTACTATTTCCTTCTGTTAAAAAAACTCTTGTTTTATATTTATATTCATATTGAATATTGTTACTATGCAAAAAATCGAGAATTTCTTTAGGACCATAGTTACTAAGAGTTGAATAAAGAAATTTTGAATCTTGAAAAATATGACTTTTTATTATTTCTTTAATATCCATATTATTAGTAATATTACTTCCATTAGGCCCACCAGTATTAATAAATTTTTTTAATATTGTTTTATTTTTTTCAAGGATCAATGTTTTTATACCTTTTTTTATATTGATAGCTGTAATAGCTCCAGCGTAGCCACATCCAACAATTATTAAATCATAAGTTTCATTCATACAAAATATTATATATAAAAATAAAAAAAGAAATAAAAGATTATTTTTCTTTTATTTCAATATTTTTATTTTTATCATCATAAGAAACTAAATAATTAGTCTCTTTTTTTATTTCAGAATCAATTATTTTTTCAGCTAATTTATTTTCAACATTACTTTGAATATATCTTTTTAAAGGTCTAGCTCCATATAATGGATCAAAACCTGCTAATTGAATTTGTTTTTTAATAGTTTCATCAAATTCAACATTATATTGATTTTCTTTTAATCTATTTGAAAGATCATTTAACATCTTAGAAATTATTTTAATAATAACTTCATCGCTTAAAGAATTAAAAATACTTATTTCATCAATTCTATTAATAAATTCTGGTTTTAAATAACCTTTAAGTTCTTCTAAAGCTTCTTCTGGTTTATTTTCAAGTACAGCAGTAGCACCAATATTACTTGTCATAATAATAATTGTGTTTTTAAAGTTAACCACTCTACCTTGAGAATCTTTAATTGAACCATCATCTAATATTTGTAGTAATAAATTTAAAACATCAGGATGAGCTTTTTCAATTTCATCAAATAAAACAACAGAATAAGGTTTTCTTCTAACAGATTCTGTTAAAGCACCAGCTTGTTCATAACCAACATATCCAGGAGGAGCTCCTATTAATTTAGAAATTGAGTGTTTTTCCATATATTCACTCATATCTAATCTAATCATTGACTTGTAATTATCAAATAAACAAAAAGCAAGTGATCTAGCTACTTCTGTTTTACCAACACCAGTTGGGCCTAAGAATAAAAATGAACCAATAGGTTTATTAGGATCATTGATTCCAGCTCTATTTCTTAAAACTGCATTTGAAATCAATTTTAAAGTTTGTTCTTGTCCTTTAACATGAACTTGCATTTCATCAGTTAATTTTAAAAGTTTTTCTTTTTCATCTTCAACTATTTTATTTAAAGGTATTCCTGTTGATTTTGAGATAACTTCACCAATTTCAATATTAGTAACAGAATCTCTAATTAAACCTTTTGATTTTAATGTTTTTTCAGCATCTAAAAGTTCTTTTTCAAGTTTCGGAATTTCAATATATAGAAGTTTTGAAGCTTGAGTAAAGTTTCCTGCTAGTTGGTTTTTCTCAACATTAAAACGTGTAGTTTCAATTTTTTCTTTAATTAACATCAATTTTTCATGTTCAACTTTTTCAGCTTCTCATACTTTTGTTAATTCAGAATCTTTTATTTTTATTTGATCTAATTTTTTAATTACTTTTTCTAATTGATTTTTTGACTTAGAATCATTTTTTTCTTGTTCAAGAGCAGCTTTTTCTGTTTCTAAATGAATAATTTGTCTTCTCACATTATCTAAATCATGTGGAATAGAATGCATTTCAGTTTGTACTTTCGCTGCAGCTTCATCAACTAAATCAATTGCTTTATCAGGTAAATATCTATCAGTTATATATCTATCAGATAAATCAACAGCAGCTACCAAAGCATTATCATGAATTTTAACACCATGATAAACTTCTCATTTTTCCTTTAAACCTCTCATAATTGTCAATGCTTCTTGTTTTGTTGGTTCTGAAACAATTATTTTAGACATTCTTCTTTCAAGAGCAGCATCTTTTTCAACATATTGTCGATATTCACTTAATGTTGTTGCACCAATTATTTTAACTTCTCCACGAGCCATCATTGGTTTTAGAATATTAGCAGCATCCATACCACTATTAGCACCAGATTTTCCAGCGCCAATTAATTGATGGAATTCATCAATAAATAAAATTATGTTTCCATTAGATTTTTTTACATGTTTAATAACATCATTAAGTCTTTGTTCAAATTGACCTTGGAAAGAAGCTCCAGAAATTAAAGAAGATATTGAAAGTTCATAAATTTCTTTACTTTTTAAATTATCAGGAACATCACCAGAAACAATTCTTTGAGCTAAACCTTCAACAATTGCAGTTTTACCAACACCAGGTTCACCTATCAAAATTGGATTGTTTTTCTTTTTTCTACTAATGATTTCAGTTATTCTTCTAATTTCTTCTTCTCTACCAATAACAGGATCAATTTTACCCATTGCAGCTTCATCATTTAAATTCCTACCAAATTGCTCTAATATTGATTGATTTGATTGTGGATTTTTAGGTTTAAATTCCATATAAACTCCTATTTTATTATTAATTAATATTAATTATAACATTTTTTAGCAAAATAAGTTTTTATTGCTAAAAATAAATATATATTTTTTATTAAATAAGATTTATTTTTATTAAAAAAAATATATTATTTAAGTATAAGAATCAATTATGAAAAATTTTAGTCCATTAATTTATTTTTATAAAAAACAATTTTATAGAAAGGAAAAAAAATTATGGAAAACGAAAATTACGGCTCTGATGGTTCTACACTATCATATGCTGATAATGAAACATTTGCTAATGCTCCAACACAAAAGAAAATAGGCTTTTTTAGTGCTATTTTAATTGTTATTGGTTCAAGTATTGGTGCTGGTATATTCTTTAAATCAAAAGCTGTACTTGATCTTTCACATGGTTCTCTTGTTCTTGCAATATTCACTTGAGTAGTAGCAGGAATTGCTGTAATGGCAATGGCTCTTGCTTTAATTGAAATTGCTAGTGCTAGAAATGATAATCTTGGATTAATTGGTTGATGTAAGGCTTTTAATAGCCGTATTATTTATAAAGCTTCAAAAAATTTGATGTTTTATATTTATTTACCTTTAACTTACTTCTTTATGCCTCTATATGCTTTATTGTCTCTCCAAGATGCTATTGGTGCCTTTGGTACCACTTTAGCAGCTGACGGTACAATAAACTATGGTAATCCTAATTTAGGTGCCGGTAGTTCTGATTGAATAATATGAACTGTTATTTCTTTATGTATTTCAGCATTCTTTATTTTTGGTTCAGGATTGAGTTCAAAATTTGGTAATGTAGCTAATATAATAATTACTTCATTGAAATTTATTCCATTAGGTATTGCTGCTGTTATTGGATTTGTTTTTCTAGGAATGAATCCAGGAGCTGTTGATGCTATTAATCCACTACCTCCTCCTGTTCCTGTTCCTGATCCTACTCTTCCAGTAGTTCCAGCAAGTCTTGCATCATTTTCAGGATTAACTCCTGCTTTTGGTATGATTATTGCTATAGGTGCAATTTTCTTTGCTTATGATGGTTTCTATGTTACTTCTGGTATGCAATCAGAAATGAAAGAACCTAAAAAGACTCCCTTAGCTATTTTATTTGGTTTAGGAATCATGACAGCTATTTATTTATTAATTGCTGTTTCTATGTCAATGAATGGTTCAGGATCTTTCTTTGGATTTGGTGATTGATTATACAGTATAAATATGGCTTGATTTTTTGGATTAACAAATTTATTAATTGCTGTTGGTATTTTAGGAGTTCTTAATGGATTCTCTATTTGAGCTCCAAGATTTGCAGAAGATCTAATTGCTGAAAAAGAATTACCAGGTTGAAGTAAAAATATTGATAAACTGAATTCAGATAAACCACTTGTTGGAATTAAATATTCTGTTATTATATCTTTACCAATCGTGCTTTTATTTACAATAATAGGTGCTATAGGTTATGTTGATTCAGGTGCTTATACTACTGCTGGTTATACTTCTGAAATGGTTAAATTATATTCATTTGCAGATTTAATGGCAACATGAACTGCTGTATTTGTATTTGGATTTATTTCATTATCTATTTTAGGTGGAATTAAAAACAGAAAAACTCAATTAGTTGTAACTGATGAGAAAAAATACTTCATGTCAACTGGTTGAATTGCTGTTATAGTTAACTTCTTAACATTGTTCTTAACAGCATTTGCTCCATTTTATGATTTATTTATGTTAATACCTGCTTCAAATACTATGATTGAGCTTGATGGCGTACAAGTATTATTTGAAATAAGCTCTGAAATATTAATTTCTAGAATTATGTTAGTTCTTGTATTCTTCTTAATGGTTGGTTTAATGTTCTTACCAACTATATTCTCTGATAAAAAACTTATCAAACAATATGGTAGTATTGAAAATGCAACTCAAGCATTAGGTTTAGATCAAAAATAATATATTTTTAAAATAAACAATAAAAAAAATAACACTGAAAAGTGTTATTTTTTTTATTCTAGTCTTTATAAGACAAGTGTTAATTTTCAATCATTGTAATCTTTGGATTTTATTATGTGAAAATAAGCCAGATATTCTATTTATTATAGTTAAATTAAGAATACAATATGGATTATTTTGATCTTAGCAAAAGAATAAAAAATTTTTAATAATTAAAATGATTTAATATTTTTGAATTAATAATTAGAATACTTCTAAAAAAGGATATTTGTTAAACAACCTATTTATATTTAGATCAATAAAAAAAATAACACCGAAGTGTTATTTTTTACTTATCAAAAACAACTATTAATTTAATGAGATATTAACTCTACTAAATATAACTTTTTTGTTTCTCTCTCATAAATATCAAGATATCATCAACATTATAACCAACTAATAATCTATATGGAGCATTAGCTTTATATTGGATAATAATAGGTCTTTTTAAAATAATAGGATTTTTTACTATTAAATCAATTAATTGCTGAGTAGTTAAGTCATCAATGCAAATACCTTTATCAATTAAAATTTCACTTCTCTTTGAAATAATATCATGGAATCCATTTTCTGTTAAAGATAATATATCCTTAAGTAGTTTTTCGTTGATATCATCTTTTAAAATATTTATACCTGAAAACTTTAATAAATTTTTTGTAAAGAAATTTAAAGTCTTAGAAGATGACTTACAACTTTTTGTATATAGAATAACTGTCATAGATTCTCCTTATTTGTATATTTTTAATTATATAACTAAAAAAAAATAAAGCAATAGAATAAAAAAATGTAAAATAATTATATATTGTTTAAACTAAGGTTAAAATGAATTATAAAATTATCAATTTTAACAAAACAGAAAAATCAGAAGAAGTTCAAAGTTCTTTAAATAAAATGCTTAAAAAAGCATTTTTTGTGAATATAGATAGAGATTTTATATTTAATATTGGTGGCGATGGTTCTTTTTTAAAAGTAGCAAAAGATTATCATAATTTTGATAAAAAAATAATTGTTAATATTCCATCAGGTTCATTATCATTTCTTGAAAGTTCAAGCATAGAAGATCTTTCAAAAGTAATTACAAATACTTATTTTTATAATAATTTCCAAGTTTTAAAAGTAAAAATAAATAATATTGAATATTTTTCTTTGAATGAATTATATATAAGAAGTAATTATCTTCATAATTTTTCTTTAAGTATTAATAATACATTATTTGATAATTTCTACTCGAGTGGATTAATTTTTGCAACTATTATTGGTTCAAGTGGAGTTAATAGATCAAATAATGGACCACTTCTACTTCCTAATTCTAAAAGTATTATATTCTCAACAATAGAACCTTTAAATAATAAATTTTATAAAACATTTCCTAATGCAATTATTTTTAATGATAATGAAAAATTTCAAATTAAGTTGAACGATAAAGTTAAAAAATGTATTTTAGTTATTGATGGAGATGAAGAAATAATTTTAAACAAAAATGATAAAATAGAAATCGAAGTTATTGAATCAAAAGCAAATATGTTAATTGATTTCAGTACTGAATCTTGAATTAAAAGAATAAGAGAGAAGTTAAAATAAATGAAAAATAAAACAAAAATAATTAATATTCTTTCATTTGGAGCGCTAGATAAAAAAGTTAAAGAGAAAATCAAAAGTAATGAAAATAATATTAATAATGATTTAAAAAAATCTGATCTAATTCCATTTGATTTGAATATATTTTTTAATTATATTGGTACAAAAGATAATATAATAAGTTCTAAAGCAACTTTAAATTCGATAATATTAAATTTAAAAGATATTAATCTAGTAGATAAAGATCGGCTTAAAAAAATAGGTATCAAAGGAATTTTAGTAAATGAGAACTCAATAACTTTAATTTTAGGTAACTATGCTGGAGAATTAAAAAAACAACTACAATTGTAGTTGTTTTTTTAATATTCTATTTTATTAACTATTTTGAATCATTCATAATATTTAACATAGTTGTATGAGAGTTTTGCATATTTTCTCATAATTTTTCTAAATCAGTTGTATTTTTAAATTTTTCTAAAATAAAAGCAATTATTTTTTCATCTAAAAAAGCTCTTTTAGCATTTTTTAAATTTTCATCATCATTAATGATTTCTCTAATTGGTTGATTTGTATTTTCATAGTATTGATTTAAAATTTCTTTTAATTCTTCATCTGAAACAGAAATATTATAATTTTTTGCTATTTCATCAAATATCAATATTCTTTTTATAAAAAATATTGTATTAAGTTTAATAGCTTCATCATTTAAAGGTTGAGCATTCTCAACTTTTTCTGCGATACTTTTATTTATTCTGTCAGAAATTTTTTCAATATCTTCATCATTAATATCAAATTTAAAAGATTTTTCAATAATATTTAATGCAGCATTAAGAATATTATCTCTTATTAATATTTGCATAATGTATTCTTCTTTGCTTTCGTCAGAATGATTTTCAAATACTTTATCAATTCTACTTCTATGAACATCAAGAGAAACTTTATCAACTAATAGTTTTTCAATAATAATCTTTTCTGATCAATTAATATTTTCTGCTTCAGTAATTTTACTTTTTAATATTTGCATTTTGCCCTCTTTTTATAATTCCATTGTGTCTTCATCTTCATCTTTGTAAAAAGAATAAGATAAGTCATAATATGATAAATTTTTATAGTTATTGAAGTAATGAATATTTTTATCATTACTATTTAATTTAGTACTATTAATAGTAGTTACAAAAAAGTTACTACTTTGTAAGTGTTCTAATACTTCTGGTTTTTGTGTCATTACACAAACTTCACTTATTAAGAACTCATTTTCTAAATTTAATTTAACAAAACCTTCTAAATTTAAAGATTTCTCATAGGAAATATATTTAAAATCAACATTTTTTAAGAACGGATATAATTGTCCTATGTTATCACAAACATCTCTATTGTATGTCACAATCATTTTAACATTATTTTCATAACAATTTTTAAAAAAATCATTAATAATAGGGTTAAGACCATTTTTAGCTAAAGCAAATAAATTATCTCTGAATTCTAATTTTCAATAATCATAAAAGAATTTGTAATCATTTGGACTTAATAATTCTTCAAATAAGTTTGCATTTTTAAAAAAAGCAGGATTGTCATCAATCAATTCAACCATTTTTGGTTTATCTTTTAACCATTCAATAATTTTAGGATTGTTTTTTACCTTAGTTCAAATTATTGAAGATAATTTTAAATCATCAATAATATATGGAAACAAATCTATATAAATACATTTAAGCATTAAATCTACCTCAATTAATAGTATTATATATATAATAAATATAAAAACAAGATTATTAAATTAATATTGTATTTAAGCTTAAAAAAAAGATTTCTTATTTTAATATTAAAATAATGAAATATGGAGAAACATGAATAGTAAAATAAGTTTTTTGCCGTTAAGCGGCATGGATGAAAAGTATAATAATAGTTATTGTCTTGAGATAAATGATGATATCTTTATTTTCAATGCTGGTATTGATGCATTAATAGATAATAAATTAGGAATTAGTAAAATAGTTCCAGATTATTCTTACTTAGTTAAGAATAAGGATAAGATAAAAGGAATCTTTATTGGTACACCTACATATGAAAATTTTGGATCACTTCCAATGTTATTAGATAAGATAGGGTTTGATACACCTATATTTACATCTGAAATTGGAAAAAAAATTATTGAAAATTTATTTGAGAAACAATTTAAAATTACAAATAAAACTTTAAATTTTCAAGTTTTAAATTATTTAAAAGACTTTCAAGTGAATGGACTAACATTTACTGCTTTTAAAATTGCAAATTCAATTCCATATTCTTGTGGGTTTGTTATTAAAACTCCACAAGGCGCAATAGTTTTCTTAGATGACTATTTAGTTTTAAATGAACAATCACTTCCATTTCATTCACAATTATTGAATTTGAAAGATATTCTAAAGGGACAACAAGTTTTATTATTAGTTACTAAAACAGGATTAGTTAATGAAGTTAATAACTTTACAGCTCCTAGTCATTCAATAAAATCTTTTTATGAAAAAATAATGACTAATACAGATGAAAGAATTATTATTGGTTGTAATGCTAATGATATTTATAATATTGTGTCTATTAGTCAATTATGTAAGAAATTTCAAAAACCACTTATTATATATAGTAGAAACTTTATTGATATCTTTAAAAGTTTAATAAGAACTAATATTATTAATCAAAAAGGTTTATTACTTCTACCACCAACTGAAATTAATAAATCAAAAAATGCTGTTGTTTTAATAATCGGTAGTAATGATTATTTAATGAATAAGTTAAGCAGATTACATAAAGATGAAGATAAGAACTTAAAATTAAGAGAAAAAGATAATTTTATTGTTAATATTTTTAGAAAACCAGGTTATGAACTTCCTATAAGTGCTATTTTAGATAATATAAGTAGATTAAATGTTAATACATTTACACTAGCTAAAACTATTAAACCACTTCAAGCTGGTAATGAAGATCATAAATTATTGTCATCACTTTTAAAACCAAAGTATATTATTCCAATAGGTGGTTTATATAAATCACAAATTCAATATTCTGATCTTATCCAAGAAACATGAGTGACTAAAGATAAAATATTAATTTTAGAAAATGGTGAATTTGCAAGATTTGAAAATTCAGAATTATTAAAAATTAAAAACGATAGTATTAAATTAACTCAACAATATACAGGTGCAAATCAAAATGATATTGAACCTTCAACACTTTATGAAAGACAGCAAATGTCTGAAAACGGTGTTATTTGTGTTAATTTAACTTTAAAAAAAGTTGAAAAAAATGTTGAAATATTAAATTTATCTATTTCTGATTATGGAATTATTAATTATAATGATTCAATGAGTAAAACACTTCTAGATGAAATTAAAGCTGATGCAAGAGAAAATATTTTAGGCTCTGTTTCATTTTTAAAAAATAATCAAATTGATTTTTCTGAAACTAAAATTGGTATCAAAAAATTAATAATTAAAAAGTTTGAAAGAAAACTTAAAAAAAGACCAATTATTTCAACTATTGTAACAGTGATTTAAAAAATAAAGACTACATATTATATTTTTAATATCATATGTATTTATTAAAAATAATGTATAATATTTAAATATATAATATTTGACATTTATTTAAAAGGAAAATTATGACTAAGAAAACTAAAAATATCGCTGCTAGTTCAATTTTATTAGGTTCGTTATTAACTACTGGTGCTCTTGGTTATTCTCTTTATGAGTTTCAAAATGCTAATGTTGTTCAAAATAATTCAGAAATCGCTGTTAGAGTTAATGACCCAATTGATGAAAAAGAAGTAATTAATAATACTAATACAAAAGCTCAACAAGAAGCAAATGGTGGTAGAGGTGTATTTATTATCATGTTAGTTTCACTTATTATTGGTGGATTAATTATTGCTAATATTATGATTTTATTACTATATTCAAACTATGGTAAAAGATCAAGAACATTTATTGAACAAAATGTTAATGGTAAAATATTAAAAGAAGAAATTACTGTTGCTATTGAAGAATATAAACAACGTCGTGATATTGTTGATACAAAAGTTGAAACTAACAAAGATAAAAAAGAATCAAAAGATAAAACAAAATCAAAAAAATCAGATAATGATAAAGTTGTTAAAACAAAAAAAGTTGATGAAAATAATGAACTAGGTGATGAAAAAATAGAATCAAATGATGATAATGTTAAATCATTAAAAGAAAAAGATTCTAAAAAAGATAAAGAATCTAAAAAAGATAAAAAAGAAAAAGATAAAAAAGAAAAAGATTCTAAAAAAGACAAAGATAAAAAAGAAAAAGATTCTAAAAAAGACAAAGATAAAAATGAATCTAAAAAATAAAACTTTAAGTTTTATTTTTTTTTATATAATACAAATATGTATAAACTCATCATTAATGATTTTTTCAAAACAAATGAATTATTTGAAAAAATTAACAAAGCAATTTTTAATACTGTACTAAAAGAAATTCAAAGTGATAAATTTTATGAATTATCAAAAGTTTCAAAAGAAGAAATCAAAAAAATAAATAATGATTATCGAAAAATAGATAAATCAACAGATGTTTTATCTTTTGAATTAAAAGATAATGATTATTTATTAGGTGAAATTTTTATATGTGAAGAAATTTCAAATGAACAAGCAAAATCTAAAAATTTTAGTAAAAGATATGAAATTTGTTTATTATTTGCTCATGGACTTCTACATTTATTAGGATATGATCATCTTAATAAAGATGATGAAAAAGAAATGTTTGATTTACAAGAAAAAATATTAGAAGAATGTTTAATTTATAAAGGAATATATGAAGAATAATATTGTTGCAATTGTTGGGAAACCTAATGTCGGTAAATCAACACTTTTAAATGCTATTTTTAATCAGAAAAAAGCAATTGTTAATAAGAAACCACAAACAACAAGAAAACAGTCTTTTTTTATCTATAAGAACGATAATGTTAAAGCTATAATTATTGATACTCCAGGTTTTCACCTTCCTCATAACAAATTAGATAAGTTTTTAAATTGAGAAGTGAATAACTCTTTAAAATCATCTAATTCTATTCTTTATTTATTTGATATGACAAGAGAATTTGATGTTGAAGATAGAAATATTTTAAATAATATTTCAAAATATGACATTCAAAATAAAGTTTTAATTATTAATAAGGCCGAAACATCAAAACAAGAACTTATTGATGAAACAGCTAATAAATTAAAAGAAGATTTTAATTTTCAAACAGTTATCCAAATTTCAGCTTTACATAAAATTAATATTGAAAAAATTATTGAATATATTGAAACGACTTCAAGTGAAGATATTGATGTTTCATATTTTAAAGAACCAGATGATAAATTTATGATTGCTGAAATAATTAGAGAGCAATGTTTAATCTTGTTAAGAAAAGAAATTCCATATGCTATTGGTGTTGATGTAACTACTAATAATTATGATGAAAAAACTAAAACTTTTTTTATTGATGCTGATATTATTGTTGAAAAATCAAGTCAAAAACCAATTGTTATTGGTAAACATGCAAGTATGATTAAATTAATTGGTACTAATGCTAGAATGGAATTACTTAATATTTATGATTGTAAAATTGTTTTAAAATTATATGTTAAAGTAGAAGAAGATTGAAGAAATAGTAATTATTTAATAAATAGTCTTGGTTATAAATAAATGGCAGAAAAAATTATTAAGGGATATTTAATAAATACTCATGATTATAATGTTTTTGATTCAATTATAACAATCCTTAATGATCAAAATGAAAAGATAGTTTGTTATGCACCCGGTGTTAGAAAAATAAGTTCTAAAAACGGTAGACTAATGCAATTTGGTTCATTTTTAGAATTTGAAATTTTTCATAGTATTGATAAAATGAGTAAGCTAAAGAAAATAAATTTACTTTCTGAATTAGATTTTGAATATTCTAATTTTATTTCAATTCATATAATGAATGATTTAATAAAAAATAATAATAATCTCGAAATTAATTTATTTGATTTATATCAAAGAAACATTATCAACATTTTAAAATTTAAAGATGATTTAATTGTTGCAATTTTATTATTAATTAATTATCTCCATTTATTAGAGATAGAAATAGATTTTAATAATTGTCAATGTAAAGAAAATATGAACATTAAAACAGTTGATATAGAGTCATTGAACTCAATGTGTGACTTTTGTTATGATAAAGAATATAGAATAAATACAAGTGTTTTTAATACTTGAAAAATATTTGATTTATATATTAAAAATGATTTTGATTCGAATCTTTTACCAGAGGTTGTAGAAAATAAGGTTTATTTTAATATAATTAAAATATTATCTATAATAATATATAAACACTTTAAGGTTTACACCTTAACAGTTAAACATAATTTTCAATAGGAGGTTTAATATGAATGTATTTGGTAAAAATGTTGAAATGAATAATGTTGCTATAAAAACTTATAAAAAGAAACATACTAGTATTATTGGTAGATCATCTTTATTTGCTGGTATTGGTTTTTTATTAACTTGTTTATTCGGATATGCTTTTTCATTTATATCAATACCATATAATGCGAAAATTATTATTATGGTAGCAGCTCTTTTAATCTCAATGGGGTTAAGTTTTTATGTTTCTTTTAAAACAACAGAAGTATCTTATGGTGTATATGCCATCTTATATTTTTCTTATTGCGTTAGTGCAGGTTTTACTTTTGAATCAATATTTAGTTTATTTAATGGTCAAGAATTATTATTAATTTTTGGTATAGCTGGTGGAATATTAACATTTACAGGTATTATAGGAATGCTTATTCCAGATAAAGTAGCAATGAATTTAATGAAATTTGTTTTTATTTTATTCGGAATTTATATGGTTTTATCATTATTTTTAATGTTATTTTTCTTTTTAATGCCCGGAACATTTGACTGAATTTTCTTTTTAATTTCAATTCTTTCTGGTTTAATTTCAATTTTATATATTGCTATTACATTTAATTCAATGTCAAGAACTGAAATGTTTATTAATGATAGTGGAGAAGAAGGAGATAAAACAGTTATTAATAAAATGTGTTTATTTTTTGGTTTTATTTTATTGACTTCAATTATTAATTTAATAATTATAATTGCGAGACTTTTTATTATTATCCGTTAAATTATTTTAACTAATCAAATTATTTTTTTCAATTTTGTTATTAATAACAAAATTGAAAATATCTGAATCACTCTTTAACATTTCTAAAATTAAGTCTATATCAAATAGTTTAATTTCTAATTTTGGTTTTACATCTTCATTCCAACCCCTAATATCTTGAGATAGTGTTTTTTTAATTTTTGGTGCAACTATAATAGAAATTCCTTTTGGAAATTGATTTTTATTCATTGCGCTTATTAAATGAGATCTAACTGAATCTAATTCCATTTTTGTTTGATTAGTCAATTGTGTTGTTGGTTCTATATTTAAAAATAATTGTTCATCTTTTTTTTCTATATAAATATCTGTTTTACCACCAGATGCAAATCTTATAGGACAAAGATTTGTATCTAACTTAGTATGAAAATGTTTTTCTAAATAATCTTTTTCATTTGTATCTTCTTTAGATTTATTTTTTGACAAAAAAGCCATTCCAATAATAAATTCAAAAAATGTTGGAATATTTACTTTTCCTTTAATATGTTCATGTTCCTTTATTATTTTTTCTATTTTATTACCTTTATACCCTTCTCTATAAACATCTTTCAATTTATTAAAAAGGATAATTAATTTTTCATTAGAATAATATTGATTAATAATATTTATAATAGGTACACTATTTTTTTTATTTTCTAATTTAAAGAAATGTAACAATTCATCAGGATTATATAGTTTACTTTCATCTAATTCAAGTATTCTTTTTTCTCCAAATTTTAATATTGTATCAATAAGATATTTAAAATTATCTTTTATTTTAAATTCATCTTTGTTATTGAATTCAAATATTGTATCTAGAGAATTTAAATGACTTTTTATTAGGTGTCTATAACTACTTCATGAGCCAGATATTATTTTATCTATTACTTGTTTTTCAATATTATTTATACTTTTTTTAATTTGTGAGTTAAATTCATTCATATTTTTTTCTGAATACATTTTATAAAAATCTTTAATCTTTATTTTCTTATTATTATTTTTATATCCAAAAATTAATTCACTAATACCATCTGAAAATTCAAGATTATTTTCATTAATTTTATTTATAGAACTATATAAATTACTATAACTTTCATCTTTATTTTTTCAGATATTTAAAAAAGTAAAAATAACTTCATCATTAAGTCTTTTTTGTAATTCATTTTTAGAACCACTTTTAAGTTTTAGTATTTTTTCTAGTTTTTTTATATCTTTATTATCAATTATTTCCTTTATCATATCTCTATAATTAACATTGATTAAAATATTTTTTTCCAGTTTATTTTTTTTAGTTAATTGATCTAGTATATGAAAAAAACTACTTTTATATTCTCCGTTTGATTTATATCTCATTTTTAATAGTGATTGAAAAAAAGAGAAATCAATACTGCTAAGACCAAAGAATTTTTCATTATATTCACTATATTCTCATTTTTTAGAAATCTCGCTACTAATAAATTTTAGTTTTGTTTTCCCTTTGTTTTCTTCAATATCTGCTAAGTTTAATAAAGATTTTATTATTGATATTTCTCTTGTAATATTATTTTCTTTTTTTGCATCTAAAAAGAATTTTTTTTCTTTAAGAATATGAAAAAATTTTTCATGAGTAATTCAATTATTATCATTTTCATTTATTGCATCTATTAATAAAGTATAAGTTTGTTTTATATTAGATCTTTTTAGTTCTGATCTTCCAAATTTTACTAAATCATATTTACTACTCATTATTTAACCTAGTACTTAATAAGATTTCTATATCAATATCTTCTTTATTTTTTCTTTGATAATTAGAATTTTTATAATTAACTTTTTTAAAATAAGTAATATTTATTTTTTCTTTATTTCTATCTATAAATTCTTTTAAATATATATTTTCTTTTCCTTTTGAATTTAATAAATTAGATAAAAATCATTTATATCCATTATCAGTTAATTTTTGAAGTCATTCAATTAATTTTATTTCTTCCTTATCACCTCAAGATTCATTATATGTTGCATTAGATAATCAATAAGGCGGATCGAAATAAAATAAAGTTTTATCCTTATCTATTTCTGAAAATATTTCATTCATAAAATCATCAAAATTTTTAGATCTGATACTTATTTTTTTATTTTTTGCATTATCAATAAAGTTAATAAGTTTATTTTTATGATAATCATTTCATCAAAACTTTCCACATGGAATATTAAATTTATTCTTACTATTAAATCTTATTTGTTGATTAAAACCAAATAGTATCAAAACCAAAAGCTTTGAAATTTTAATATCATTATTAAAATCATCTCTTAATTTATTATATTCTTTTGAATAAGTTTTTTTAGATTTTGGTAATTCATAATCATCTATAATTTTTTCTATATCACTTAAAATGATTTCTTTATCAGTGTTAAATAAATATTCATGAATTTTTGTTAATCAAATATCACTATCATTTAAAAAAATTTTTTTAGGAGATTTATAAGATAAACCTACTATTCCAGAACCTGCAAAAACATCAATAAAATAATCAATATCTTTTTTTGGGAATTCTCTCATTAAATCTTCAAGAATTCTAAATTTATTACCTAAGTGATTAAAAGCAGGCTTTAAGTATGTTGCTTTGATTCTTTTGATTGATTTTAATCAATAATTTTTATCAATTTCAGCAGATATATAATATCTATTTAAATTATTTGCACAATAGCTAATTTGACCAGATCCTGAAAAAGGATCAAAAATAATATCTCCTTCATTTGAATGAACTTCAATTAATTTATTAATTAATTCCTCAGATTTTTGAGTAGGATGGATTCTACTGATTCCGGGAGGAGCAAACCTATATTCAGGTCTTAAGTAGTAATTACTCTCTCTCTCTCTCTCTCTCTCTCTCTCTCAGGTTTTCTATTAAATATTCATTTACCACCAGGATTTACCGCTCAAATTGCTAATTCAAAATCAGTTACATATCTTCTATTTACATTTCTTGGCATAGGTGCAGGTTTAATTCATCTAATTAAATCTTTTATTATAAATCCTTTTGATTCTAATTTTTTTGAAATATCACCTAAATTTTTTCAATCATTAAAAATGATAACAGAACCACCAGGTTTAACAATTTTATCAATATTTTTTAATCAAGATAATTGATTAAAATTTTTGTCTCATTTTCCAAAATCAATTCCAGATCTACCGATACTTTTAAAATTATTTTCTCTTGAAATGTTATATGGTGGATCGGTTAAAATAAGATCTACTTTTATATTTTTTTTTATCATCTTTAAAATTAATTTATTACAATCTTCATTATAAATATTATTTAATTGTATTTTATTATTTTTAATTCCGTCAATCATCATATTCTCTAACTCATTATAATAATAGTTATTTTTTTAAAAAACATCAATTACTTTTTAAAAGTAATTTTTTATATTATTTTTTAAATAGTTAAATTAAATAAAATAGGGAGAAGCTCAATGAAATATAATAAAAATACCCCCACCTACTGATTATAAAAGTTAACCAGTCAATGTAAATTGAAAATATTATCAAAAACTAAAAAGCTAAGAAGTTTCAATAATCTTTTGAATATTAATCAAATATAATATCATCAAATTCCAAAAAATTTTTAAAGATATGAAAGAAAATTGAAATCAAGAAGATATGCCTAAATATTTATTACTTGATAATCTAAAAAAAAATAGTTCCAACAAAATGTAAGGAAGACCTTAATATTTGAATTCAAAAATTAAAAGATTTATAATATAAAATAAATGATATGAAAAAAGACATAAAAAAAATTACTATATTGCCAATTATATTAGGAGCAACTGCGCTTTGCAATTTATTACCAACTATATTACTTAGTAATACTAATTTAATATCAAATGAAAATATTTTATCAATAAATATTAATAAGACAGAAGTAGAATTTACTAGAAGTATGGCTAATGATCTTATTGCTAAAAAACAATTAGATCCTAATTGAGATGGTAGTTTATCAGGAACTGATTTTGGATTAGCTACTAGTATTGCTGCATCAGCTTTTATAGGAAATGAATTTATAAAAAAAATAACTTTATCAACAAATATTGAAATAATTCATTTTGAAGCATTTTTTGAATGCATTAATTTAACCGAAATTATTTTACCTAATGTTAAAATAATTCATGCAGATGCTTTTAATCATTCTACTAAATTAGCTAATATTTCAGCACTTAAAGCAATAAGTATTGGTGAACTTGCATTTTTTTTAACACCAGCTATAATTCAATTAACATCAAGTGAAAATATAACTTCTAATAAGGCTGAATTTTGAGGAACTACAGCTGATAAACTAATAATAAATCCTTCTATAGTAGATCCTAATCCTCCTCCAATAATTCCTGATATTCCTGATCCAAATCCTTCTCCGAGTAATGAAATTGATTGAGTACTTTGAGGTTCATTGATTGGTTCTTTTGGAGGACTTCTATTAATAGGATTAATAGTTGCTGGAATCTTGTTTTATCTTAAAAAATCTAAATAAAAATTCTCTTAGAATTATGGTTTATCTAAATTATTTTTCATAATTATGTTTATTAATGATATTGGAGAAGAAGTTGATAAAATACTATAGATAAAATATGTTTATTTTTGGTTTTATTTTATCAAGTTCAATTATTAATTTAATAATTAAACTTGTAATAATTTTCATTATTATCGGTATATTATATTTAATTAAAACAAAGATTTAATTTTGTTAATCATAGATATTTACCAACTCATTATAATTACAGTTACTTTTTAAAATTAATTAATTTTAAAAAAGTTCTTTTTTTACGTTATTTTTTAAATAGTGAAATTAAATAAAATAAGGAGAAGTGTGATGAAATCTAATAAAAACAAATCTCTCTCTCTCTCTCTCTCTCTCTCTCTCTCTCTCTCTGACGATGATCAAAAAGAAATAAAGATTTTTGAAGCGTTTGCTGGAATTGGAACCCAAAGAAAAGCCTTAGAGAATATTGCTAAAAGTAAGAATTGAAAAATAACTAGTGTCGGTATTGTTGAATGATATATTGATGCAATTATTGGTTATGTTAATTTACATCACCCAGAAATAAAATTACCTAAAAAAAAATTAGAAGCCGATATAAGTGATTTATCTTTATCAACTGATTCTAAAAAGTTAGCAAGTAAAAGTATATTAAAAAGATTATCAAAAACTGAAAAAGCTTTTTACATTAAAAAAAGCCAAGAAGTTTGCAATAATCTTTTTAATATTAATGAAATACAATACCATCAAATTCCAAAAGAAATTGATATTTTTACATATTCATTTCCTTGTCAAGATTTATCACTTCAAGGTAAACAAATAGGAATGAGTCAAGATTCGGGTTCAAGAAGTAGTTTGCTTTGACAAATAAAAAGAATTTTTAAAGATATGAAAGAAAATTGAAATCAAGAAGATATGCCAAAATATTTATTACTTGAGAATGTAAAAAATATAGTTTCAGTAAAACATAAACCAGATCTTAATATTTGAATTCAAACATTAAAAGATTTTGGATATAAAAGCTACATATATATATTAAATGCAAGTTCTTTTGGATCTCCTCAAAATAGAGAAAGAGCATTTGTTTTATCTATAAGAAATGATTTTGAAAAAACTATTAATTTTAAAAAACTTGTTTTTGAAACAGTAAATCAAAAAACTAGCATAAATATTTTTCCAGAAATAAATGATAAAAAACCATTAGAAAAATTAAATAAATATAAACATAGTGATTTTCTATTAACAAAAAATAATATTAATAAAGCATCACTTTTAAATTACAGTACTTTTCACAGTGAAGCACATATTTATGATCCTAATTTTTCTGGGCCAACATTAACGGCTTCAGGCGCTAATAGTAGAATAAAAATTATTGATGAAAATAATCATATTTATTCATTAACATCTTCATATTTATATCGATACATGGGGATGAGTGCTTCAGACTATCAAAAAGTATCAAAGAGTGGTTTAATTACTGAAAATAAATTAATTTATTTAGCTGGTAATGCAATTTCAATTAATGTATTAGAAGCAATTTTTAAGAAATTGGAATTTTAAGCAATGAATAGTACAAATTTTAAAGCCGTTAAAGTTCCATTTGCAACAAAAAAATATTACTCAAGTAAATCTACTTCAAAAAGCAATAAATATAAAATTTGAGGATATGCTTATTATATTTATGATCCTTTAACAGGAAATATAGGAAAACAATTTTTACAAATAGAAGGTGCAGATTATCGACCTACTGATGAAAAGATGAGAAAACCAACAAAACATTATAAACAGCTACAAAAAAAAGAGTATTCTAGAAAGTTTAGAGAAGATTATTTAACTATTGATAATTTTAAATTAAATTATCAAGTAGAAACTCTCAATAATGAAGCAAAAATAAAGTTTAATGAATTATCTTTTAAATATTTTAATAAAGCTAAAACAAATATTGATTTATTAACAGGTTCTAATTCAACAGGTAGTAAAGGAATTAATAGTAGAGTTGAATTTAAATATTATAATTTCAACATTAAAGAACCTAAAAATGATGAATTTAATTTACATAATTTCGCAGATTTTTTTAATTCAATAGATATTTTTGAACATGAAAAATTAGAAAAAATAAAATTAGAAAATCTAGAAATAATTTCATTAAAAAAATATTTAGATACTTTTAAAGATAATTTATATAATGAAAAATATAATTCAGCTAGAACTTTTTTTAATTATTTTAATTATTATATAATAGGAAATGAAGAAGATTTTAAAGAAATTTTTGAAATAATAAATTCAACATGCCAGTATGATGATACAAAGCTTGAAATAAAAAAAATAGATAAAAAAGATAAAATATCTCTAAAAAATAAAAAAGATATTGAAAACAGTATTGATGAGACAATTGAAGAATATAAAGAAAGTTTAATAACGGCTAATAAATTAAAAACAAGATTAAGAATTAGACAAAAAAATTTAGTTGCAATAGAATTTATAGAGCTTAAAGAAAACAACATAATTGAAACAAATATCTCATCACATTTATTAAAAGGTAATAGTAAATCTCAAGATCATGCTCACATTATTTCTGTTCAAAAATGTTTTGAGAACGAAGATTACAAATGAATTGCTGATAGTAATAATTGTTTATTAATACCAAAAATGATTCACTCTACTATGACAGACAATGAATTTTCTTTTAATCCTGAAGGTAATTTAATAGATAGAGAATTTAAAATTATTTCAAATGTAAAAATTGCTGAAGCATTTTTAAATAAAAAAAGAATAGATTTTCTTAAAAAGAATCATCAAAATTGAAAAAAATATAAAGAAAATGTCTAATTAAATTAAATATTTTCTTTATATTTTTACTCAGATTTTTTTTTACGATAAAGTAATATTCCAGTAATTAGACCAATAATTAATAAAAGAGAAACGCCACCAATAACTGAACCTCAAAGTATTCAATCAATACCATCATCATTAGGAGGAGATATAGGTGGAATAGTCGGAATAGGATAAATAGTTCCAGAAAGATCTAATTTATCAGAACTAGTTCCTCATTGATTAGCTTTATCAAAATTTATATCGATACTTTCTGTTAATCTTATTCCATTTTTTACTATATTTGAAGCTCCATTAAAAGCATTAGCACCAATAGTTTGAGCAACAAGTAACTCAATAACTTTTAAATTAGTACAACCATTAAAAACAGCATCACCAATAGTTTCTGCTTTAGGTAATTCAATAAATTCCAAACTAATTGCATTAGCAAAAGCATTTTGTTCGATATTTATCGCATTTGATAATTCAATATTAGTTAATTTAGATAAATCACTAAAAGCACCAGCACCAATTTCAGTTACTTGTTCTGCTGTAATACTAGTTACATTAATACCTTGAAAAGCTCCAGGACCAATAGTTTTAGCTGATGGGAGATCAATAGATGTTAAACTACTTACACCCACAAAAGCACTAGGACCAATAGTTGTTACTAAAGGTAAATTAATAGATGTTAAACTACTTGCTTCTGTAAAAGCTCCAGCAGCTACATTTGTTGCAGATGGTAAATCAATAGATTTTAAGCTAGTTGCACCAAAAAAGGCATTTTCACTAATACTTCTTAGAACAGGTAATTCAATAGCAGTTAATTTAGGTAAGTTAGTAAAAGCACTAGAACCAATGCTAGTAACACCAGGCAAAGCAATATTTTCTAAAATAGTTAAATTGCTAAAAGATTTTATACCAATTGATGTAACTGACAATGGTAGTGTTATTGAACGTATATTTTGATTCCCTTCAAAGGCGCTTTCAGCAATACTTGTATATGTTTCAAAATCATCTTCTATTAAATGACCATTTCAACCACCACCTGCTAATTTGTTATTAATAAGTGCAATAGCTAAATCTTTAGTTAATATTTTTTCTATTTTAGAAATATCTTTTGAATTTATACTTAATAAATTATTTTGATTTAAAGATGGTTTCATATTATCAATCATTATAATAGGTAATAAAATAAGTAGGGATACAAAACCTAATGTAATTGATAATAAGCTTATTTTTTTAGTCATTTTTAATCTTCATTCTTTTAATATAATGATAATAATTTTTTTTGATACTTTAAATACTTTTATTAATTATTTCTAATAAAAATACAAAAAATAATAAAAAACCAAATTTAGTAATTTATATATTTTTTCTACTATTTATTTTTTGAGGAAAAAATGAAAATTATAGAACAACTAAATAGTAATGAATGCGGTGTATGTGTAATTACATCTTTATTCAATCATTTTAATAAAAAGAAAATAAGCAAAACACAAATTCTTGATGATTCTGAAATAACAAATAACGGAATGAATATTATTCAATTTGAGAATTTGGCATTGAAATATGGAATTGAATGCGATAGCTATGAAATGAATTCTGATGAATTTAAAGAAACAAAAATTGATGATTTTTTTGTAAGTATTATTAACAAAAATAACTTAGAACATTATATTATTGCTAGAAAAAATAAAAAAGAAGTTGAAATATATGATTCATCTAGTGGAATATATTCTTTATCAATTAAAGAGTTTATAAAGATTTTTTCAGGGATTATTATTTTTGTTGAAAAAGTATTTTTAAATATAGAGATTAAAAAATATAATAAATCATATTTTAAAAATATTAATTTCAAATATATTTTAATTGTCAATATTATTAATATCATTAATATTTTTTTATCTGTTTTTATCGGAACATTTATCCAAGCTATTATTGATAAAAGTTTAAATAACGAATCAATAACAAATCTTTTAACATTATCAATTATTTATATAATTGCAATTATTTTAAATAAAATATCAGACCATTTCTTAAATTTATTTATGAGTGATGATGTTATTAAAAAATATAATTATATGTTTAATGATGTTTATAAAAAAATTCCAAATAAAAAATTTGATTTTTATGACAAGATAGACAATAATTACTTAATAAATTTACAAGATATTATTTATGATCTTGCTACTTTTTATTCAATGAATTTAAATAAAATTATTGCTGATATATTAAGTATTATTGTTGGAATAATAATTCTTTCTATTATCAATCCACTATTTTTATTAGTTCTTATTTTAATTATTATCTCATCAATGATATTTTCTCTTATTCAACTAAATTTTTCAAAAGAAAATATTTCAAAAATGAAAGACTTAAGTAACTCATCATTTAAATCTTGAAATGAATATATTTTATTTAATAGGAATAATCATAATTTTGATAATACTAATAGTAAGATTACTAATCTTGAATCATTATTTAATATCCAAAATAAACAAAGTAAAAATATTATAAAATTTTCAAGTAATATAACTTTTATTAATTCAATATTAAAAAGCGTTATTTATATATTTATTGTTTTTATTGGTATCTATACAATGATTATTAATAATGAAACAAATATCGGTTCATTAATTTTTTCAATAAGTTTAATCCAATTAGTATCTGGATCAGTTGATGGATTTTTAAGTTTAATCAATGATATTCCAATTTATAAAATAAATAATAATATTTATAATGATATTTTACATGTTTCTAACATTAATCAAAATGATATAAGTATAAAAATTAAATCAAAAATAACTAAAATTCAATATGAAAATGTTAATTTCAAGAATATTATTAGAGATTTTAGTTCAATTATTAATAATGACACTTTATTATTCGGTAAATCAGGAATAGGTAAATCTACATTAGTAAAAATGTTGACTAAAAAATATGATGCAGATGGTGGTGATATTTTTTTAAATGAAATAAATTTGAAAAATATTGATAATGATTGAATAGCTAAAAATGTAATTTATATGTCAATTAATAATTCTATTAATATAGAAAATATCAATATAATTATTCAATCAAAATATAGTGAAATAATTATAAAAACAATCAAAGATATGAAATTAAATATTGATGATTTGAATATTGAAAAAATGAGTCCAGGTGTTAAACAAATTTTTAATTTTCTCTTTCTTGTTTTATTTGAAGATAAAGTAATTATTTTAGATGAAAGTTTAAATAATGTTGACTCTTATAGAAAAGAAATATTATTGAATAATATAAAACCTATTATTACTAAAAATAATTTTTTGATTTCTATAAGTCATGATAAATTTATGCATAAGTTTTTTATAGATACAATAGAATTTTATGAATAGAATAATTAAGAATACTTTTATTTGATTTATTGTAGTTTTTGCAATTTTTATGCCGTTATTATTATTTTTAAAATTTGATAATTATATAAGTGGGAAAATAATAAAAGTTGATTCATCTAATTATTTAATTATTGAAAAAGAAGATTATTTAAATATCGAAAATAAAGAAAATATTAAATTTAAATTAGAAAATAATTGATTTAAAAAAAGTTCAAATTTTACTGCTTATTATTCAAATTTTATAATTTTAGAAATTGATCAAATTGATTGATATTATGAAAAATTAATAAATAATGTTGAAATTTATTCAAATAAAGGGAATATTTTTATTTAATTTTATAATAATTGTATAATAAAAAAATATAAGGAGTATACATGAAACTGTTATTAAAAATTTTGAAAAAAATATCAATAGTATTTGTATGACCAGTATTGATTCTTTTGATAGCTTATGGAGCAAGTGTTTCTAAAAAATATCAAAAAAATCCAAAAGGGTATACTCTTGATGAAAGATATGCTATTTTTGAAAGAGCATCAAAACTTTATTATTATGTAAATAGTTTAAGTTATGAATTTGAATCAAAAACAAAAGTAGCTAATAGACCAACTCTTTTTATTGCTAATCATAAATCAGCATTAGACCCACTTGTTATCTTACATTGAGTAAAATATAATGTTGGTTCAAAATATACAATAATAGCTAAAAAAGAACTTGAAAAAGGATTGCTTGGCAATTTATTAAAATTAATTGATGTTATTTTTTTAGATAGAGATAATTTAAGACAAATGTTTGCTAGTATTGAGAAACAAAAAGAATTATTAAAAGATGGTAGATCTATTTTAATTTTTCCTGAAGGACAAAGAAACAAAGATAATGAATTTTTAGAATTTAAATCAGGATCTTTTGAAGTTGCTTATAGAAGTTTTGTTCCAATTCAACCAATTGTTATTAAATATAAAGATAAAAGTACTGCAAAATTAGAAATTTTAGAGCCTATTAAGCATGCTAAATACATGAATGTTAAAAGAGATATTTTATCTAAAAATTTACAAAAAACTATGCAAAAAGAATTTGATAGAATTTTATTCTAATATTTAACTAAAAATATTTTATAATTTAAATTGCAAACGGTTAATTACTGCTGAAAAGTAGAGGAAAGTCCATGCTCGCATTTCCTGTGATGGAGATAGTGTTTGTGTGTATTGAAAAAATAAAATACAGTATTAGTAATAATAACGGCGATTTTCAAATCTTTATTCTTAAAGATTTGAAAATTATAAAGTGCAACAGCGACGAATTTATGAAGTGATTTATAAAGTGAAACGGGTAAACCCCACAAGCGAGAAACCTAAAATTTGGTAAGGGAATCTTAAAACAATAATAAAGAATTGTTTTGGAATATATCTATTTATATAGATATATAGATAAATTATTAACACTATTTATAGTACAAAACATGGCTTATAGTTTGCAAACTAATACCCCCTTAAAAGGGTATTTTTCATTTAAAGGATTTTTATAATGGGAGAAAATAAAAAAAATATAGCATATTTTTCAAGAAGATTTATTGGACGATTTTTTGATTTAATATTAACTTTTTCTTTTATATTATTATTATTTTTTTTATTTTTTTTAGATTTAGATCAAAAAGGAATAAATATTGCAATAAATTCAGAAAATTGAGTTGGAACTTATATTTTTTCTACAAAAATACTCTTTTTATCTATTATTTCATTTTTAATTAATTTTATCTATTTTATAATTATTCCATACTTTTGAAAAGGATACACTATCTTTAGAAGAATCCTAAAGATAAAATATTATATTTATTCAGATGAAAATAAAATTATGAATTTGTTTAAAGGGGAAATATTTATTTGAGTAATACCAATATTAGCATTTTTTCTTTTTTCATTAATTAGTTTTTCAGTGACAAATTCCTTAGTATTATGTTATTTTTTGAATCCTTTTAATAATTCTTCTAAATTAACAACAATATTCTCAAATCCAGCATATGTAATCATTTCAAATATTTTTATAATAATTTTTTCTTTTTCTTTTTTGCCTAGTCTTATTGTATTGTTATCGTCTTTTATAAAATCAGGTAAAGTAACAATTAATGATAATTTTGCTGGGATATATTGTATCTCAACATTAGATGTTAAATTAGATCATAATGAAAAAAATAAAGGTTTTAATAATAATGTTCCAGGAATTTTGGATGAATCTGAAATAGATAAAATAACAGGAGAAAAAAATGAATAATAATTTTGAAAATTTAAATGAACAACAATTGGAAGCAGTTACTTCTGATTACAATAAACCCATATTAGTTGTAGCTGGTGCTGGTGCTGGAAAAACAAAAGTTTTAATTTCTAGAATTGAATATTTATTAAATAATACAGATGTTAGACCTAATAAAATTTTGGCAATTACATTTACAAATAAAGCTGCAAATGAAATTAAAGAAAGAATAAGATCATTAAATATTCAAAATGTTACTTGAATAGGAACATTCCATTCAATGTGTTTAAGAATATTGAGAGAAGATTTTGAATACTTAGGTAGAGAGAAAAATTTTACAATAATTGATGATCAAGAACAAATTTCAATCATTAAAGAAATATTTAGATTTTATAAAATAGATACAAAAGAATTAACACCAAAAACAGTGTTAAGAATAGTTAATGATATTAAACAAAAAAGAATGAATCCTGAATATATTAAATCAAAAGATGGAATTGAATTTTATGCATTAGATTCTAATAAAAATGGTTTAAATAGTCTTAGAATTTTCGAAGAATATGAAAAAAGAATTATAAATAATAATTATTTAGATTTTAATGATTTATTAAATTACACAGCTAAATTATTTGAATTAGATGAAATGAAGGAAAAATGATCTCATTTTTTTGATTATATCCTTATTGATGAATATCAAGATACTAATACTGTTCAATATGAAATTGTAAAAACTTTTGTTAAAAAAAATAAAAGAATATTCGTAGTTGGAGATCCTGATCAAATGATTTATGGTTGAAGAGGTGCTGATGAGAGAGTTATTTTAAGTTTTGAAAAAGATTTTCCAAATTCAAAGAAAATAATATTAACACAAAATTACCGTTCAACCCAAGGCATTTTGAATGCTGCAAATAATTTAGTAAAAATTAATAAAAATAGGTTTAAAAAAGAATTAGTAGCTAATAATAATGATCTTTCAAAACCAATATATTACATAGCATCAAATGCTGATGATGAATCAAAATGAGTTACAAACAAAATATTAAAACTTCTAAAAGAAGGTGTAAAAAATAAAGATATAGCAATATTGTATAGAGCAAACTTTCTTTCTAGAAATATTGAACAATCATTAATGTTAAATAACATGAAATATATTATTTTTGGTGGAGTTAAATTTTATCAACGAAAAGAAGTAAAAGATATTATTGCTTATTTAAGAGTTATATATGCTGATGATGAATTAAGTTATATTAGAATTATTAACACTCCTAAAAGAAAAATTTCTCCAGTGTCAGTTAATAAAATTTCTGATTATGCTTATGTTAATAATTTAACTTTTTCTCAAGCATTAAAAAAGATTGAAAATATTGAAATACCATCAATGGCAATAAATTCAATTAAATCATTCGTTAAAATAATGGATGAATTAAAAAATGAAAAAGAAGATATCACAAAAATTGTTAATTTGATTTTAGAAAAAACAAATTATATAGATATGTTAAAAGATAATAATGAATTTGATAGAATTGAAAATATTAATGAATTAAAGTTTGCCTTATCTAATTTTATAAAAACTAATAATGCAACAATTGAAGAATTTTTAGAAGAGCTATCTTTATATTCAAATACTGATGAAAATAAAGAAATTAACCATATATCATTGATGACAGTCCATAATTCAAAGGGATTAGAATTCAAAAATGTTTTTTTAATAGGAATGGTAGAAAATATCTTTCCATCACATAGAGCAAATTTTGGACCATTATTAGAAGAAGAAAGAAGAGTTGCTTATGTTGCGCTGACAAGAGCAAAAGAAAAATTATTTATTTCTTCTAGAATTTCAACTTTTAGCGACCCATATCAAAGTATTAATAGTCATTTCTATGGAGGCAATGAAATACCTTCAAGGTTTATTAAAGAAATAGGATTGAATAATTTAATTACTGAACAAAGAGAATTTGTAAAATTTTCTAATTTTGATTCAAATTGATTTAATAGTAAAGATAAAAAAGAAATTGGTGCAGAATTAGAAACAGGTCAAGAAAATAATTATGTAATTGGAGATGAAATTTCTCATACAGTATTTGGAAGTGGTATTATCATTGGTATTAACGGATCTTTACTTGATATATCTTTTAAACCCCCATATTATAAAAAATCAATAAAATTTAATCACAAAGCAATTATTAGAAAGTTGAATTAAAATGAACATACTTTTTATAGGAGATATTTTTGGAAAAGCAGGAATTAGAGCTGTTAAAGAAAATGTTGATAAAATTAGAATTAATGAAAAAATAGATTTTGTTATAGCTAATGCTGAAAATACTACGCAATGTCGTGGATTAAATTTTGACGATTATAATGAATTATGTAGTTATGGAATTGATTTTATAACTATGGGTAATCATACATGACATAAAGATGAAGTTTATGATATTTTTAATAAAAAAACTAATATTATTAGACCATATAATGTTAAATCTAAAAATGAAATAATTAATGGTGAAGGAACTAGAATAGTTATTGTTAATAATAAAAAAATTAGAATAACTAATTTATTAGGTCAAAGCATTGATTGATTTAATAAGTATGAAATATTTAATCCATTTAATCTTCTTGATGAAATAATTGAAAAAGATAAATGTGAAAAAAATATAGATATTCATATTGTTGATTTTCATGGTGAAACTACAAGTGAAAAAAATGCAATGCTACATTATTTCAAAAATAGAGTTACAGCTATTTTTGGTACACATACTCATATTCAAACTAATGATCCGAAAATTGTTAGTAATACCGCTTATATAACTGATGCTGGTATGACTGGACCTAAAGATGGAATAATAGGCGCTAGCAAGGAATCAATAATTAAAAAATTTATTGGAGAATCTGAAAGATTTAGATTAACAGAAGAAGAAGGTGATTATCAATTCAATGCTGTTATTTTAAGTATTGATGGAAATAATATTCCGATCAATATAAAAACAATCAATTTTAATGAATAAAAAAAATACTATTAAAAATTTTTAATAGTATTTTTTTTTATTATTTTTATTTTTAGCTAATGTCATTAATCTGTTTTTTAAGATTATCTAAAGCTTCATTGCCTAACATCATTTCGATTATTTTATAAGTAAATTCAACAATTGATGCTGATGATTTTGCAGTTACAAAGTTTTTATCAACAACAACACTTTCATCAACAAAATTTAAATCTTTAAACTCTTCAGCTAAACTAGGTAAACCAGTAAATTTAACATCGTTTAACAAACCTAATTCATTAAAAATGATAGGCGCTGTACTCATACCAAAAATTAATTTATCTTCAGAAATGAATTTTTTAATTTCATTATGAACTTTAAAAATATTTTCACTATGTTTTAACAACAATTTTTCTTTTTTTAATTTATCAATTCCACTACCACCAGGTAAGTAGATAGCATTGTACTTAGATATATTAATTTTATCAATAGAATAACTACAAGATATTTTAATACCAGAATCCAAGATTAAAGTATTTTTATTTTCAACAGAAATTAAATCAACTACAAAACCAGCTTTTCTTCATAATGATATAGGAACTATAGTTTCTATATCATCGCTACCATTAGCTATAATAACACAAATTTTTTCCATTTAAACCTCAATGTATTATATCATATTATAATAAATAACTACTCTATAATCAATTGATATATAATAGCATCATTATTATTCTTATAATATTGTTTTCTTATAGAAATTTGTTTAAAACCAAGTTTTTCATATAAATTTATAGCTCTTTTATTACTTGAATTAACCTCTAATAAAAAAATATCCTTACTAACACCTAAATTTAAAATACTTTTTAAAAAAAGGATTCCATATCCTTTAGATTGATACTCTATTAAAATACCAATTTTAATAATTTCATATTCATTTTTAATTTTTGTAAATATTAAAAAACCAATAATTTCATCTTTTTCAATAAATACATAATAGAAATAAATATCTGATTTTTGCATTGTTTCATATTCATTTATTTTATATGATTCATCTAAAAAAATAAGTTCATCCATTTTTCTAATAATTTCATTATTTTCAATTTTTTTTATCATGCTATTTTATAGTATTGAGGTTCATATTTATCTAAATCTATTTTTTTAAAAAATCTAAGTACTGAAATAATTTGATCATCAGTTAAATTAATATCATTGATATATGTAATATCGATATTTGGATTATTTTCAATGATCTTAGTAATTTCATCATTTTTTAAATTTTGTATTTCATTTATCATTTTATTGTTTGAATCATAAATAGATATATAAGATGAATTTTTTTCTTTTAAAATAGATATTCCTCTTAAAAGAGATTTATAAGAAAGTGAATCTAAAACATAATATTCCACATTTTTATTAATATGTTTTCATAAGCCTAAAATAATATTAGAAACCTTTATATTAGTAAAAGAACCAGGACCTGCAACAATATATAACTCATTAATATCTTCTTTTTTTATTTCATCATCAAAAATATCTTTTAAGATATCTATAAAAACATCCGTTAGATTTCTATTTATATTTATTGATATTTTTTTGTATATACAATTATCAATAATAATAATAAAATTACATTTATCTAAGCACATATCAATAATAAAAATTTTATTTCCCATGAAAATACTCACCTTTTTTTAATTCTAAGATTTTATCTTTAAATTCTTTATCATAATCTATTTTAATATTAATTTTCTCATTTGTAATAGGATGATTAAATTTTAAAGAATAAGCGATTAAATATTGCCCATAATCTGTTTTATTTTTTTTAGATCCATAAATCTCATCACCCAACAAAGAATGACCAATGTATGAAAGATGAACTCTTATTTGGTGAGTTCTACCAGTATGTAAAATACATTCAATTAAAGCAGTATTTTGAAAATTTTCTATTATATTTACTTCAGTAATACTTTCTTTTGAGTTTTTGCCTTTAATTACTTGCATTCTTATCTTACTTTGAAAAGATCTTGAAATTGGTAAATTAATAATTATTTTTTTTTCTTTAAAACAATTATTAACAAGTGCAAAATATTTTTTTTCAATTAATTTTAATGCCATTAATTCTTGCATTTTAATTTGTGTTTCATAATCTTTTGCAAAAATAATTAAACCTGATGTTTTTTTATCTAATCTATGAACAAGAAATGGATAATTTTTTAGATTAAGATATTGCTTAACAGCGTCAGCTAATGTGTTAATTTCATTAAAAAGTGTTGGATGAGATAAAATATTTGATTGTTTATTAATAATTAATAAATGGTCATCTTCATATTTTATATCAAGTTCATAATCAAATAATTTTTTCTCTTGAACTTCTTCTTTAATTAAAATATCATTATTTTTTAAAATAGTTACTTCTGTTTTTTCTTTGATTATTTGTCCTGATTTTAAAGCATATTCACCATTTATTAAAATCAATTTATTCTTAATAAGCTCATTAATTTTTGTTCTAGAAAAATTTGTTAGTTTAACAAGATTTTTATCTAACCGATCTTTTGTTTCTACAGTATATGTTTTTAATATATTCATTATTCTTTACAATCAACTTTTACTTTTTAATATTATATAATAATAAGCAATGAGGAGTATTAAATGCTAAAAGTAATTGACCATCCATTAATAAAAGATAAGTTAACTAGAATGAGAAAAGTAGAAACTATTTCAACATCTTTTAGATTTTCTTTAATTGAATTAACAAAACTAATGACATATGAAGCTACTAAAAATTTACCAATTATTGAGATTGAAATTAACACCCCAATTGTTAAAAATGTTATTGGTTATAAATTAAAAGAAAAAGTTATATTAGTACCTATTTTAAGAGCTGGTCTTGGTATGGTTGATGGTGTTAAAGATGTTATTCCTAATGCAGCTATTGGTCATATTGGTTTATATCGTAATGAAGAAACAAAAAAAGTTACTGAGTATTTTACTAAAATGCCAGAACATACTGAAAATTCACATATTATCTTATTAGATCCTATGTTAGCTACTGGAGTTTCTGCTTGTGATGCTGTTAGTATCATTAAAAAATATAAACCAGCTTCAATTACTTTTATTTGTATTGTAGCAGCTCAAGAAGGTATTGATAATTTACAAAAAAAATACCCTGATGTAAATATTTATACAGCTTCTATTGATGAAAAATTAGATGATAATGGTTTTATTGTTCCAGGTCTTGGAGATGCTGGTGATAGAATTTTTGGAACTAAATAATATAATATAGTAATAAATAATAATAAAAATTAACTCTTGAAAAAGAGTTAATTTTTATTATTATTTATTATAAATATATTCTAATTCTTTAGGACTA